>FWWM01002909.1_pt1 | contig 31800 bp, 35 predicted proteins | sample 2228351 | NCBI WGS metagenome assembly FWWM01 (sample SAMEA103939774, study PRJEB20133) | metagenome | reverse complement strand
GGCCGAAGCCGCTGCCCGGCGCAAAGCGCAGCGGCAGGCGGCAAGCGCCGCAAATGCCGGTGACGGTGCGAGCCGAGAAAGCGCGTCAGCCAGCGCTGCCAGTGCGGGGGGCACGAACGATGACCCGCCCATCGCCGCGGCCACCCCAGCGGCCACAACCGAGGTGAGCCAATGAGCGCGATGACCTTCGAACCCGCCGCATCCCCGCATGCGCACGGTGGCGCCACCGTCGCCGCGGTGATGACCAAGGTCATGCTCGCGCTCGTGCCGGTGACCGCGTACGGCTTTTGGGCGTTCGGCTGGCCGGCGATCTATCTGTGGGTAGTGACCGTCGCTGCAGCTGTGTTGGGAGAGGCGCTAGCGCTGCGCCTGATGCGTCGGCCAGTGTGGGAGACGCTCGCCGACGGTTCGGCGATGCTCACGGGTTGGCTGCTGGCATTGTCGTTGCCGCCCTGGGGTCCTTGGTGGCTCGGCGCGATCGGCGGAGCGTTCGCAACCGTGATCGGCAAGCAGATCTTCGGCGGCATCGGCGCCAATCTCTTTAACCCGGCGATGGTGGCTCGTGCTGTCCTGCTGGTGTCGTTCCCCTTGTCGATGAGCCTGATGGTCGCGCCGCCGCCGGTGACCTCACCCCAGGCGCCGACGTGGAGCGAGGCGCTGGCGATCACCTTTGGTGGCGCGCCGATCGACGCCTGGGTCAGCGCCACCCTCCTTGGGGTCACCAAAGCGGAATGGTTACGTGGGGGCAACGTCGCCAGCGTGGAGTGGTCGCTCGATGCCCTTGGCTGGTTGGGTGCTCGCCCCTCCGGCAGCTTCGGCGAAACCTCGGCGCTGCTCATCGTTTTCGGCGGTGCGCTCTTGATGCTGCTGCGCGTGATCTCATGGCACATCCCGCTGGCGGTCCTTGTTGGGGTGGTTTTACCGGCGCTCATCGCGCACTGGTTCGATCCATTGCGTTACCTTGGACCTTTGCCGCAATTGTTTTCCGGTGCGACGTTGCTCGTGGCGTTTTTCATCGCTACCGACTACGTCACCGCCCCGGTGACGCGCGGCGGGCAGCTCCTCTATGGCTTGGGCATCGGGCTTTTGACTTGGCTCATCCGCACCTACGGCGCTTATCCGGAAGGGGCGGCATTTGCGGTGTTGTTGATGAACGCGCTGACGCCGGCCATCGACCACTGGCTGCGCCCACGCATCTACGGCCGCGACCGCCGCGGTCGGCCACTTGCGGTCAAGGAGAGGTCGCGATGAGTTCCCTGGCGATGATGCGCGAGCGGCTGTTTTACCAGAGCCTTTCCGTCGGAGTGGTCGTGTTGGTCGCCACGGCACTTTTGATGGGGATGTACCGTTGGACGGCCGAAGCGATCGCACGCGCCGAAGTGGCGGACGCTGCCGCGTTGTTGCGTCAAGTGTTGCCGGACGAAGTCGGCAATGATCCGCTGCGCGACACCGTCGTCGTCGAGGGCGTTACGGTGCATCGAGCCCGCCAGGGGGAAGCCGTGCGCGCCGTGGCGTTTCGTGTCAGCGAGCGCGGTTATGGCGGAGAAATCGTCGTGCTGGTGGGCATTGCCGCCGACGGCAGGTTGCTTGGGGCGCGCGTAGTGCGGCATAACGAAACTCCGGGTCTGGGCGACAAGATCGAAGCGCGCAAAAGCCCGTGGATCGAGTCGTTCACCGGAAAGTCACTTGCCGATCCGCCCCCTGCCCGCTGGGCGGTGCGCAAGGATGGCGGTGATTTCGACCAATTCGCGGGAGCCACCATCACGCCACGCGCGGTGGTCAAAGCGGTCAAAGGCGCGCTGACGTTTTTCGCTGCACACCAGGAAGTGCTGTTGCAGTGATCGCCGCCCGAAGCTAGGCGGTCTGCGGATGGCGGCAAGTTGGTTGCCGCGGCGACGCGAAACCGCCAGGGATGCGGCGGATGGATCGGCGACACAAGCCGCCGAAGTCGGTGCAGTGGCGCGGTAGGAGCAAACGTGGAGAAGGACGATGAACTACAAGGAAATGTGGCAAGAGGGGTTGTGGCGCAACAACGTCGTCTTGAGCCAGATGTTGGCGCTGTGCCCGACGTTGGCGGTGACCACCAGCGCCAGCAACGGCTTTGGGATGGGTGTGGCCAGCTTGATCGTGCTCGTCGCTTCCAATACCCTGATCGCCGCGATTGCCCCTTGGGTGAGCCGCGAGGTGCGTATCCCCATTTTCATCGTCACCATTGCTACCCTGGTGACGATGATCGATTTGGCGCTCAACGCCTGGTTGCACGAGCTGCATCGCGCGCTGGGGTTGTTCATTGCGCTGATCGTCGCAAACTGCGCGATCCTGGGGCGGGCCGAAGCGTTTGCGAGCAAAGCGCCGGTGCGCGAGGCGATGTTCGACGGTCTGAGCATGGGCATGGGGTTTGTGCTGGCGTTGACGTCAATCGGACTCTTTCGCGAACTGATCGGCGCTGGCACGATGTTCGCGCAGGCCAGCGTGCTGCTGGGCGAGCCGTTTGCGGTGATCGAACTGCGGCTGTGGCCGGGTGAGACTGGCATGCTGCTCATGTTGCTGCCTCCTGGCGGGTTTTTGGTCCTCGGCTTGCTCCTCGCTGCTAAACAGGCGTGGGAACGGCGCGCCAGTACCGCCTCGCCCGACGCTCCGGCCATCGCGGCAGGAGCAGGCACCTAGCGTGTCGTCGAACGGCTGAGATGGCCACACTGACGGACCAAGCACGAACCTCTGATCAAGGAGCCCAGACCCATGCAAGTCAGCGTCGCCTACACCGAACCCGGCGTTGCGTTCTGGCGCAGCATCGAGGTGCCAGAAGGTTGTACCGTGCGGGAAGCGATCGAGCGCAGCGGCTTACTCGATCAATTTCCGGCGATCGATCTGACGCTGCAGAAAGTGGGGGTTTTCGGCAAGATCGTCAAGCTCGACACACCGCTGCGTCCTGGGGATCGGGTGGAAGTCTATCGTCCGATCGTCTGTGACCCGCAAAGTGTTTCGCGACGACAAAGTGCGCATGCGCAAGACGAGGAATAGCACCTTTTCAAACTGTGTGGGTGATTGCTGGGAGCATCAAACATGGCCGAAGTCATCAAACAAACGCGGGCGCTGACCATCAACCCCCTCAAAGCGTCGCAACCGATGGGCGCGGTGCTGGCGTTTCTAGGGTTGCGCGCCGCGGTGCCGTTACTCCATGGCGCTCAGGGCTGTGCGGCCTTCACCAAGGTCTATTACGTGCGACATTTTCGCGAACCGATTCCGCTGCAGACCACGGCGATTGAAACCCTCAGCACCATCCTGGGCGCGGATGAAAATCTCAGCGAGGCGTTGGCGACGATCTGCCGCAAGTCACGTCCGGAGGTGGTCGGGGTCGCGACCACGGGGTTGGCAGAAACGCAGGGGGCGGACATTCCGCGTGTGGTGCGCGCTTTTCGCGACACACACCCGGAGTTTGCTGACGTGGCGGTGGTGCCGGTAGCCACACCCGACTATGTCGTCGTTCTGGAGAGCGGTTTTGCGCGCGCGTTGGAAGCAATCATCGAAACGCTCGTGCCTTTCCAGCGGCGGTCAGGCCCCAACGAAAACCGGGTCAACGTGTTGGTCAGCGCCATGCACACCCCAGGCGACGTGGAAGCGATCCGCGCCTGGATCGAGGCGTTCGGGCTGGGGGCTACCATCTTGCCCGATTTGGGTGATTCTTTGGATGGGCATCTGATCGACGCCGAAACCACGCCGCTGACGCTGGGAGGAACGCCGGTGGCGGCGGTCAAGCAGATGGGTTCGGCGCTGGCGACGTTGGCGATCGGCAGCTCGGTATTTCCCGCTGCGCGCAAGCTGCAGGAACGGACCGGGGTGCCGGCGCTGATGTTTCCGCACCTGATGGGCTTGAAAGCATGCGACGCGCTGACGCTGGCGCTGACGCGTCTGACCGGTCATCCGGTGCCGGCGGCCCTGGAACGGCAGCGGGCGCAGCTGCAGGATGCAATGGTCGATACCCACTTCATGACGGGGTTCGTACGCGTCGCGTTGGCGCTCGAGCCCGACCAGCTGCGCGCTTTTGCCGAGTTCCTTACCGCGATGGGCGCCGAGATCGTCGCTGCGGTGACCACCGAACCGCGGACCTGGTTGTCCGAATTGCCGTGCACGCGCGTGATCGTCGGCGATCTGGCGGATCTAGAAGACGCGGCGCTTACGGAAAAAGCGCAACTGCTCATCACCAATTCCCATGGCGTGGCCGTCGCCGAACGCCTGGGCATACCGATCTTGCGCGCGGGCTATCCGCAGTACGACTGGCTGGGTGCGCAGGCGCGGCAATGGGTCGGATACCGTGGAGCACGCCAGGCATTGTTCGATCTCGCCAACTTGATGCTGGCGCGACACCATGGGGTGCAACCCTACCGCTCGATCTATCGTCACCCCGAGGCGTTTACCGCCCACCCGGGAGAGCACCATGCGAATACTCGTGGCTTTTGCCAGCAGTGACGGCAGTGTGATTGACGCGCATTTCGGTTCCACGCCATTGCTGCTGCGTTACGAAATCACCGCAGCGGTGGCACAGGAATGCGGGCGCACCGCTTTCGCGCCTGCGGCGCAAGACGGCAACGAGGACAAACTCGGTGTGCGCATCGCCGCGCTTTCGGGTTGCGACGCGCTGTATTGCCTGAAGATCGGCGCTTCGGCCGTGCGCCAGCTGCTTGCCGTCGGCGTGCACCCGGTGCCGTTGGCGCAGCCACAAGCGATCGAGGTGACCGTGGCGCAACTGCAAGCTGCGCTACGCAACGGTTCTTTGCCTTGGGCAGCGATGCGTCGCCCAGTGCGTGACCCCAACCGCTTTGCCGCAATGTTGGCGCAGGGATGGAAAGGAGACTGACATGATCGTGCGAACCGGTCGGATTTTGACGATCCGCGATGGCCTGGCCGAGGTGGCTTTCTTGCCGGCCGGCAGCTGCGGCCACTGTATCTCGCGCACGGCTTGTGCGTGCACCGCGTCGGTGCGCCTCGACACGGCGGGTCCACCCGTGCCCGGCGAAACGATCGAGGTGGTCGTTGCCCCTGGCGCGTTGCTGCGCGCCGCGGCGCTGGCGTATCTGGTGCCGGTGCTGGGGTTGATTTTGGGATCGGCGCTGCTGGCGCCGCACGGCAACGTCGCCGCGGCGCTGGGCGCCGCGCTGGGGTTGGCGGCGGGCTTGGCGGCGACGCCTTTGTGGCGTCCCGTCGGCCCGGTGATGCAATGTTATGTCACGGAGACCAAGTCATGAGCGAAGAAGAGGTGTTGCAAAGCGATTTTTGCCGCGAAATGGTGCGCCAACTGCGGGCGCTCGATACCTACGGCGTACAGGCGGGCAAAACGGCGGCCGAACTGCTGGCCCCGTTCGTGCTCACGCCCGAGCGCAAGGCGCAGCTGCCGCTGGTGGGCGAACCCGACGCCAGGACGATCGAGCGAGTGCATGTGTTTTACAACGCGGTTGCCGTGCTCATCGAGAAAGAATGCGGCCTGATGGCCAGCCCTGTGATCGCTCTGAACCATGAGGGCTTTGGTCGGGCGCTCGTTTTGGTGGGTAAGCTCGTCGCCGTCGACAAAACCCTACGCGATGTACACCGTTTTGGGTTCGAATCGCTCTCGGCGATGAAGACCGAGGCCGACAAACTGTTGTCCGTTGCGCTACAACGCATCGGCGCTTATCCGGAGGTGGCAGGACTATGAGCGCCGAGGAACGCGAACGCCTGGAAAAGGAAGTCAAACGGCTCAAACGCATCGCCGGGGAGTGGGCGTCGAAACTGCATGACCTGGTGGAGGACCGCTTGCCGGCGGCATACGAGGAACTGCCCGAAGTGGCACAAGCGACCTATGAAGCTTGTCGGGCTTGGGCGCAAGCCAACGCCAAACTGCAGCAGATGTAGCTGCTGCCAGTGGAGAGGAACCATGAACGTCACGACAGCCCTGACCCGCGGCGGCCGCTCTTGGACGCCGACTTACGCCGAAGCGATCGACGCGAAAAAATGCATCGGTTGCGGACGCTGCTACAAGGTTTGCCCACGCGACGTGCTGGCGCTGGTGGATCGCGGTGATGACGACGAACGCGACGACGAAGCCGACTGGGACGATGAGGACACCAACTCGGTGATGACGATTCGCGATCCGCTCGATTGCATCGGCTGCGGCGCGTGCGGGCGTACCTGCCCCAAGGGGTGTTTTACCTTTGTTTCGCCTGCGGCGGCTTGAGGCACGGATGAGCGATACGCCGTCGAGCTTCGTTGATGGCAGCAGGAAAAACCGGTCGGATTGTCACGCAGCAACCGACCGGGTGTGTCGCAAAACCGACAAGAGTGCAAACAAATTCAATCAAATTAAGCACTTATAGATTGGCATGACATTTGCTTAATATCAGTCGTCCCCCTTCGGAGAGGAGTTACGACGATGTGGAACTACAGCGACAAAGTGCTCGAGCATTTCTACCGTCCGCGCAATGTCGGTGAGTTGCCCGACGCCAACGGCATCGGCGAGGTTGGCTCGATTCAGTGCGGGGATGCGCTGCGGCTGCTGATCAAGGTCGATCCGGAAACGGAAGTCATTCTCGATGCGCGGTTCCAGACCTTCGGTTGCGGTTCTGCGATCGCGTCGAGTTCGGCGCTCACCGAAATGATCAAGGGCAAGACCCTCTCCGAAGCGCTGGCGATTACCAACCAGGACATTGCCGACTACCTCGACGGCTTGCCGCCGGAAAAAATGCACTGTTCGGTGATGGGACGGGAAGCGCTGCAGGCGGCGATCGCCAACTATCGCGGGGAAGAATGGCGCGACGAACACGAGGAAGGCGCATTGGTGTGCCGGTGCTTTGGTGTGGACGCTCGTCTGATCGAAGAGACCATCCGCAGCAACGGCCTGACCACGGTCACGGAAGTGACGCACTATACCAAGGCAGGAGGCGGTTGCGCCGCGTGTCACGAGGCGATCGAAGCCATTCTGGCGCGCGTAGTGGCCGAACGTGCAGCTGGCACAGGCTCTGCCATCATTGACGACGCAGCGGCACCGTTCGCCACTGCCGGGGGGGGCAGTGGCACCACCCAGGTGTCTTCCCTTTCGGCTTCGGCAACGAGCACCGGCGCTGCGAGCGTCTCCCGTCCGCTTCTGACCAACTTTCAGCGCATGCGCCTGATCATGGAAACGATCGAAGAAGTGCGGCCGCTGTTACAACGAGACGGCGGCGACATCGAAGTGGTGGAAGTGCAAGGGCGGAACGTCTTCGTGCGTCTGACCGGCGCGTGCGTGGGTTGTGCCCTGGAAGTCGCCACTCTGGGGGGCATTGGCGCGCGACTTTTCGAGCGTCTCGGCGAACCGGTGCATTTGATTCCGGTGAACGTGGTGGAGAACGCGTGATGGACACCTCGGCGATCTATCTGGACAACAACGCCACGACCGCCTGCGCACCCGAGGTGGTGCAAGCGATGTTGCCGTATTTTAGCGAACACTTTGGCAATCCTTCCTCGATGCACCGCTTCGGTAGCCAGGTGGCGCGTGCGATTGAAGAAGCGCGCGCTCAGGTACAGGCTTTGCTGGGGGCAGCGCACGCGAGCGAAATCGTGTTCACTTCCGGCGGTACCGAGTCGGACAACACCGCGATACTTTCGGCTTTGCGCGCCAACCCAGAGCGCACCGAAGTGATCACCACTGCCGTGGAACACCCGGCGGTGCTGGCATTGTGCCAGCAACTGGAAAAAGAAGGCTACGTGGTGCATTACTTGGGCGTGGATCGCCGCGGCCGGCTCGATCTGGACGAGTACCGCGCGCGGCTGAGTTCGCGCACGGCGATCGTCTCAGTGATGTGGGCGAACAACGAAACCGGCACGATCTTTCCTGTGGAAACGATGGCCGAAATGGCACACGCGGTGGGGGCGGCTTTTCACACCGACGCCGTGCAGGCGGCCGGCAAGATTCCCATCGCTCTCAAGCATACGGTGATCGACTACTTGTCGTTGTCCGGGCACAAATTGCACGGACCCAAAGGAATCGGAGTGCTGTACGTGCGCCGAGGCACGCGTTATCGCCCATTACGCGGCGGTCATCAGGAGCGCGGCCGACGTGCCGGCACCGAGAATACCGCTGCGATCGTCGGGCTGGGAGTAGCGGCTGCGTTGGCGCAGCAACACCTAGAGGAAGAACGCACCCGCGTGCGCGCGCTGCGCGATCGCCTGGAAGTCGGGATCCTCGCGGCAGTTCCTCGCTGTTTCGTCACCGGCGATCCGGACAACCGCTTGCCCAACACCAGCAACATCGCGTTCGAATTAATCGAAGGCGAGGCGATCCTGCTGCTGCTGAACCGCACTGGCATTGCCGCATCCAGCGGTTCGGCCTGTACCTCCGGGTCGCTGGAGCCGTCGCACGTGATGCGCGCGATGGGTATCCCCTACACCGCGGCGCACGGCACGATTCGTTTTTCGCTTTCGCGGTACAACACCGCGGCGGAGATCGAGCGCGTCGTGGCCGCGGTACCACCGATCGTCACACAGCTGAGGCAGCTCTCTCCATACTGGGATGCCGCGCGTAACGACGTCGCCGCGGCGTTCGAGCCAGTGTATCAGTAAAGCAACGGAGGCGACCATGCGCTCTGTGACGATCAATGACACCACCTTACGCGACGGCGAACAATCTGCGGGGGTGGCGTTTTCGCTTGCCGAACGACTCAACATCGCGCGTCGGCTCGATACGCTGGGTGTGCCGGAGATGGAGGTCGGCATCCCGGCAATGGGCGAAGAGGAGCGCGACGCCATCCGTGCCACCGCAGCGCTGGGTCTGCACGCGCGGCTGATGGTGTGGAGCCGGATGCACCGCGACGACATCGACGCTTGCGTCGGTTTGGGGGTGACCTTGGTGAATCTTTCGGCTCCGGTGTCCGACCAGCAGCTGCGCCATAAGCTGCATCGCGATCGCGACTGGCTGTTGGCGGAGTTGCCGATGCATATCGCCCATGCGCGCGCGCTTGGGTTCGAGGTCAGCGTCGGTGGGGAGGATGCCTCGCGCGCCGACCCCGACTTCCTGTGTCGCGTGGTAGAAGTTGCGCAGCGGGCAGGAGCGCGGCGGTTTCGGTTTGCCGACACGCTTGGAGTGCTCGACCCCTTCGCGGTTGCCGAGCGCATCGCCCGGCTGCGCGCCGCCTGTGACTTGGAGCTGGAAATGCACGCCCACGACGATCTGGGCATGGCCACCGCCAATTCGGTCGCTGCTGTCGTCGCTGGGGCCACGCACGTCAATACCACTGTGATCGGCCTCGGGGAGCGCGCCGGCAATGCGCCACTGGAGGAAGTGGTGTTGGCCCTCGAACGCTGTCGCGGTATCGCGACGGGGGTATCGCTGCGCGAATTCTTGCCGTTGGCGCACCTCGTGGCCCGAGCTTCTGGACGTGCCATTCCATGGCAAAAAAGCATTGTGGGTGAAGGCGTATTCCTGCACGAAGCGGCGATTCACGTTGACGGTCTGATCAAGCATCCGGACAACTATCAGGGTTTCGACCCCGAAGTGGTCGGACGTTCGCACCGCGTCGTGCTCGGCAAACACTCCAGCTGGCGCACGGTGCGCGCCGTGCTTGCCGATCTGGGACATCTCGTCGATGAAACCACTTGCCGACGGGTGCTCGAGCAGGTACGCCGCTTCGTCGTCAGCCGCAAGCGCCCGCCGACGGCGCGCGAGCTCATCCACTGGGCGGAGCAGAGCGATGCATCCCGAGTTTCCTGAATCGGACGCCGACTGGCTTCAGGATCTGGCCGAAATGGAAAGCGCCGAGGATTTCCTCGCATACTTCGACATCGCTTACGACCCGAGCGTGGTGCAAGTCAATCGCTTGCACATCCTCAAGCGCTTTCATCAGTTACTGGAGGCAGCGCGAGCCCGCAACGAATTGCTGACGCGCGAGCGCTACGCCGAGCTACTCGAACGTGCCTACCAGGACTTCGTCGCCCACAGTGCGCTGGAACTGCGGGTCATGCAAGTGCATCGACGCGCCGCCGGAATCGCGACCTTGCCGCTGCAGTCCATACGATTCAAAAAAGGAGCTGGCCATGGTGTTTGACGCGCGTTGGCTCGTCGGCGACACGGTGCGGGTCGTGCGCCCGCTGCGCAACGACGGGACTTATCCTGGTCAGCCGGTGGGTGCGCTGCTCGTGCGCCGCGGAAGCGTCGGTGTGGTCGTGGATGTCGGCACGTTTTTGCAAGATCAAGTCGTTTATGCGGTGCATTTTATCGACGAAGACCGCATCGTCGGGTGCCGCGAAGAGGAGCTGATCGATGCTAGCGAACCGTGGGTGGAAAGCCACTTTGAGACGCGCGATTTCGTCGCGAGCCGCAAAACGCTCACCGTTGGCGGGGAGGTCGTTGCCGCCGCCGGTACTCACGGTCGTGTCGTGGCGGTGATTCGCACCTGCGACCCGCCACTGTACCACGTGCATTTCGACAGCCAACCCGGGCGCATTTTCGCGGTGCCGGAGGACGCGCTGCAAACGCTTGCTACGAACGCCGAATGAGCTTGTCATCACGTCCGAACAGTGAGCATCAAAGCTCGCCATTGGACTTTGGTCGGAGCGAACGAAAACGGGAGAATCAGTCAATCCTTTCTTGCCGTCTCTTCCCACGGCAGAGGCGGCAGCTGTTCCAACAACTCTACCAGCCCGTCGTTCCACGCGCGCGAAATGCGCTCCAGAAACGGGTCGTCGGCGCTGAACACCCGGTGCCAGCCGCCATCGAATGCATCGCAGCGATAGATCAAAAGCTCGATCGGCGGTCCGACGGTCAGGTTGGAGCGCACCGACGAGTTCATCGACATCAGCGCGCAGCGCGCTGCCATTGCCAAAGGCAACGACCGGGTGATCACGCGATCAAGGATGGGTTTGCCGTACTTGAATTCGCCAATTTGCAGGTACGGTCCTTGCTCGGGCTCACGGATGAAATTGCCCTCGGGATAAATCAAATACGTCTCGGGCCGCTGCCCGGCGATTTGCCCCGCAAGCAGAAACGTCGCTTGGAAATTTGTCGCGTTGCCCGTGGGATTTCGTTGGGAAAACCATCCCTGCAAAAAGGCGCTGACTTGCCCGACGTAATCGGCGGCGTCGTACATGCTGGCGACGTTGCCAAGATGAGTTTGCGCACCTGCGGAGATGTCTTGTTCCAAGCGATGAATCACCGCCTGCGTGGTACCCAGGTTGCCGGCGGACATCAGCGCAATGAAACGCTCCCCGGGCCAGGTGAAACGAAAAAGCTTGGAATACATGCTGATGTTGTCCGGCCCGGCGCTGGTACGCGAGTCGGCGCACAACACCAGACCATCTTGCACGTTGAGCGCTACGCAGTAAGTCATACGGGCATCCTGTGTTTTAGGCGATACAGCCCGCGGACCCGACGGACATCGTCGGAAACGGGGTTGCTTCATCGCCAGCCAAGCGATACATACATGCCTAAGCAAAAATCGTTCCTGCCCGATGATAACGCAACGACGCTTTTTGTCGGCCAAAAGCGGGAAAAATCCGCTTCGACGTTCGGTCGAGTTCGCATGAACTCGAGCGGGGTTGGTCTTTTCGCTTGACGTCCAGCTTGACGCCCCTGCGGCGGTAGGTTCCACGATTTCCGAACGGGGTTCGTTTCTTCGCCACCTGCGTGCAGCAACGGTCCTGTGTATCTGACCGATGAGGATCCAAAGGGGATCGATGCCGGGCACGAATCTTGCTTAAGTAATATGGACCCGCTGCAAGGAAACGATATGCTTTCGCTATTGCACCGTTATCCCAATCCCGTCGGTTGGGACGAGTTGATCGACGCCTTTGGTCATCCGCGGCCCGCAGCGGTGGCGCTCATGACTTATCTGCAGAGGATCGGCTGGGAGACGCTGCAGGCGCGCCGCGCCAAAATCGACGCCGCGATCGAAGCGATGGGCATCACTTTTACCGTCTATAGCGATGCGGGCAACCTCGACCGTGCCTGGCCCTTTGACTTTGTGCCGCGGGTGATGGACGAGCGCGAATGGAAGCGCATCGACGCTGGGCTCAAGCAACGATTACTGGCTTTGAACCGTTTCATCGACGACGTGTATCACGAGCGCAAAATCGTACGTGACAAAACGTTACCAGACGAGGTGTTCGCGACCATGAGCGGTTATCGCTTTGCCTGCCGAGGTGCAACGCCTCGTTTTGGTGCATGGGCGCACATCTGCGGCACCGATCTGGTGCGCGACGCCGACGGGACGATTTACGTCCTGGAGGACAACTTGCGCGTGCCTTCCGGCGTATCGTACATGCTGGAAAACCGCTGGCTGATGAAACGGCTGTTTCCCGAGCTCTTTCGGGCGTGCGACATTTTGCCCGTTGATGATTACCCCGAGCAGCTCTTCGCAACTCTGGCGGCGCTGTCGCCGCGACCTGGCGATACCCCCGTGGTCGCTGTGCTCACCCCTGGGATCTACAACTCGGCTTACTTCGAACACAGCTATCTGGCCAGAGCGATGGGGGCGTTGTTGGTGCAAGGTGGCGACCTCGTGGTCGGAAGCGACGATGTCGTATACGTGAAAACCATCGCGGGGCTACGGCGCGTCGATGTGATTTACCGACGCATCGACGATGACTACCTCGACCCCGAGTGCTTTCGCGCCGAATCCCTCATTGGCGTTCCCGGATTGATGCGCGCCTGGCGAGCCGGCAAGGTGGCGATCGCCAATGCCCCAGGTACGGGGGTGGCAGATGACAAGGCCGTCTATGCTTTCGTACCGAAAATGATCCGCTATTACCTCGACGAGGAGCCGATTCTGCCCAACGTCCCGACGTGGTTGTGTTGTTTTGACGACGAGCGCGAATATGTGTTGGCTCATCTGCACGAGCTCGTCGTCAAACCGGTCAATGCTTCCGGCGGCTACGGGATGCTCATCGGGCCACTGGCCAGTGCCGCCGAGCGCGCCGCGATGGCCGAACGCATTCGCGCTCAGCCGCACCACTACGTCGCACAACCGATGCTGCATCTTTCTACCGTTCCCACGTTGACGGAAGCGGGGTTTGCGCCGCGACACGTCGATCTGCGTCCTTTTGTGCTGCAAGGCGAAAAACTCTACGCCACCACCGGAGGTTTGACGCGCGTGGCACTACGCGAAGGGTCGCTCGTGGTCAATTCCTCCCAAGGCGGCGGCAGCAAAGACACCTGGATCGTGCGCGTTGCCGATGAGCACGGTCGCACCGCTCTCGCCCCTACCTCAAAACCAGAGCGGGCCGGATCCTGCCTGGGCAAAGGAGCGTGATGATGCTTTCGCGCGTGGCTGAACATCTGTATTGGATGGCGCGGTATCTGGAGCGCGCCGAAAATACCGCTCGTTTCGTGCTCTCTGTGGCATTGATGCGTTGGGACTTGCCGCTCGAAGCTTCCTTTGCCTGGTCACAATTGTTGCATGTCATCGGGCTCGAGCAGGAATACGGCGAACACCTACAGAAAGAAGCGAGCGTCAAGTCTGATGCCGGCAGTAGTCCCTCTGCTGAAGAAAAAAATGATGAGGACGAGGTGATGAGTTTTCTCATCGCCGGTGCTGCCAACCCCAGCGCGATCACCTCCTGCATTCGCCGCGCGCGTGAAAACGCGCGCACCGTGCGCGAAGTGCTTGCCGATGAGGTGTGGCAAGAGATCAACGCGCTGCATCTGCTGGCGCGCGATTACCGTGATGGGGAAGCACGCGAACGTGGACTGCGGCAAGACTTTCTCGATGGTGTCATCGCGCATCATCGCGCCGTGGTCGGCGCGCTGGACGGCACGATGAGTCGGGATTTGGCGCACGAGTTCGTCACGCTGGGCCGTTACCTGGAGCGCGCCGACATGAGCGCGCGTTTTCTCAGGGTGCCGGAGCTGGTGGCGCTGCCGCCGGAGCATCCGCTCGAAGCGTTTACCCGCGAACGACTGTGGCTGAGTACTTTGGAAGCGTTGTCGGCGCTGCAAATGTACCGGCGTCATGTTTGCGCTGCGATGCGTCCGCGGGCAGCCGAAGAATTCCTGTTGCGCGATCGCCATTTTCCCCGTTCGGTTTGGTTTTGTCTGGACGCCATCGAAGGAGCGCTGGCGAACCTGCCCGAGCGCTTCGAGGCACTTCGATACCTGCGCCAGTGCTGGAAGTTGCTGGAAACACCCGATGGTTCGACGAGCGATTCCGAGTCCGGGCTGCTCTGGCGCAACCAACTAGCGCAGCTGCAATGCGCGCTGGCGCGATTACACGACGCCATCGCACAACATTATTTTTTGCGTTAGTAGAAGGGGCACGAACGATGAAACCCGTGGCGATCTTGCGCTTCTCGCCTGTAGAAGGCCCGGGGTATTTTGCCGATTTTCTCACCGCGCGCGGCATCGCTTGGCAATTGCTGGCCATCGATGCCGGGGAAGCGGTGCCCACCGACTCGCGTGCTTTTTCTGGGTTGTGTTTGATGGGCGGGCCGATGAGCGTCAATGATCCCTTACCGTGGATCGAACCGGTGCTGTCGCTCATTCGTGCGGCCGACGCGGCGGGGGTGCCGGTCATCGGCCATTGTCTCGGCGGGCAACTGATGAGCAAAGCCTGGGGTGGCCAGGTGCAACCCAACGCGGTCAAGGAAATCGGCTGGAGCGAGGTGCAAGTGATGGCACCGGAGGCGCACGCGTGGTTTGGGCCGCACGAGCGATTTACGGTATTCCAGTGGCACGGGGAAACGTTTTCTGTTCCGCCTGGGGCGGTCTGGCTTGCGACCAACCCCCATTGCCGCCATCAGGCGTTTGCCCGCGGCCCGCATTTGGCGATGCAGTTTCACATCGAGATGACCGAACCGCTGTTGCGCGCCTGGTGTGCGGACTGGGCCAAGGAGAAAGCGGCCCCCGGTCCTTCCGTGCAGACACCAGCCGAGATCCTGGCGCCGGGGCTTCAAGAGCGCCTGGCAGCGTTGCAGGCAGTGGCCGATCGGGTCTATCAGCGCTGGATCGAGGCGCTGCCTCGGGTATAAAACCACATCCCGGGCGGGTGAGCTTCCTCGTAGCAGCTCGTAGCGATCGTTGTCCGTGTCGCCTCCCACCAACGCCTGAGCGAGCGGCGCGGCATCCTCCCTGGGCGGCAGACACGTCATACCGCGGCACAAATAGGCCGTGGTTCGTCCGGGGGGTGTTGGCCGTTGGGCTAACAGCGCCGGAGGCGGGGTCTGCGAATGACTCGTGCGCCATCACGTGGCACCAGTGGCAAGCCGCGTAACCGATGCTGAGAAAAATCGGTTTGTTTTCGGCTTTGGCCAACGCTTCTTCGCCCCATGGATACCAATCCACGGGATGGTTGGCGTGTTGGCGCAGGTAGGGCGTGGTGGCGTGGGCAAGGCGGTTGGGCAGCAGGGGACACTGTGCAATATGCTAGCCGGTCGTTCGCTGATACTGCGCCATTCTGCGATTGCGGAATACCCGTTGCTGCAGACGCAAACTTACCGTCCCTTTGCCTTTCGCCGCAAGGAAGCCTCGGTGGCCGGATTTGTGATACCTTAACCAAAGCTTCAGTCCGTTCTAAGCGAAGATGAAACATTCGGCTCATTCTTTATCTTCCCCCCTTTCCCACACCTGGCTCGACGATGCGCAGGCGTTGCTGGCGGCGGCCCTGTTGGTGGCGCTGGCGGTGGTGTTTTTCCGCGAAGCCGGGTTGGTTACCGGGGGCACCGCTGGTCTGGCGCTGTTGGCGCACTACGCCACGGGGTGGCCGTTCGGGGGGTGGTATTTTGTCATCAGCTTACCGTTCTACGCGTTCGCGTATCTGGCGCTGGGGCGGGCGTTCACCTTCAAGACGTTTCTGGCGATCGGTTTGTTGTCGTTGTTTGCCGAATGGGTGCCGCGCTGGCTGTCCATCGGTGCGGTGGCGCCGGCGTACGCGGCAGTCATGGGCGGATTGCTGGCCGGGCTGGGAATTCTCATCCTTTTTCGTCACCGCGCCAGCCTTGGCGGTATCGGGGTGGTGGCGGTGTTCGCGCAGCAGCGCTGGGGGTGGCGCGCCGGTTACGTGCAACTGGCCGCTGACATGGCGATCCTGACGCTGGCGTTCGCGTTCGTGACCGGGTGGCAAGCGCTACTGTCAATCCTTGGCGCGGTGACGTTGAACCTGGTGATCGCACTCAACCACCGCCCTGGGCGCTATCACGGGACGTAACCGCGGACAAAGAGCGCTGCGATTCCACCACCCGATACTGCCCCGGTTCAAGCCCTTCGACGCGGTACGGCCCTATCGCGATGCGCACGAGTCGTAGCGTTGGGTGCCCCACCGCGGCAGTCATGCGACGCACTTGCCGGTTTTTGCCTTCGCGTAGCGTCATTTCCAGCCATGCCGTCGGGACGTTTTTGCGATAACGAATGGGCGGTTGGCGCGGCCACAGCCAGGCCGGCTCATCCACGAGCCGCAGCTGACACGGTTGCGTGACGAAATCGCCGAGGTCCACGCCGGTGGCGAGCTGCGCAAGCGCCGCAACGTCCGGTATTCGCTCCACCTGCACGAGATAGGTTTTGGGCCATTTGTGACGCGGGTGGCTGATGCGGTGTTGCAAGCGCCCGTCGTCGGTAAGCAGCATCAGCCCTTCGCTGTCCGCGTCGAGTCTTCCAGCCGCGTAGACGCCGGGGATGGGAATGTAGTCTTTGAGTGTAGGACGGCTGCCGTCGCCGGAGAACTGGCTCAAAACACCGTAGGGTTTGTTGAACAGCACAAGCATGGCGCAATTGTACGGGCAAAGGCGCCAGGCGCGTGATCGCGGTGTGCTGGCGCGTGATGCTGCCGCGCTGATGGACGGCGCCAGGCAGCGCAACGTCGCAATTCAACGCGCAACGATGAGCGACACAAACGGCAGATCGGGCTTGGGAACGACGGCAGCCATCAAGGGATTCAATGCGAAGCGATGGGTGACGCAAACGGCGGCAGCGCGCAGGCCTGGCGGTATTCGGCTTGCAGCCGCGCCACCAACTCGGCGACCGGCGGTACGTCGTCGATCAGCGACACGCCGTGCCCGGCACTCCACAGGTCGCGCCAGGCTTTGGCTTCGTCAGCTAGGCTTTTGAGTTTGCCTTTGCCGAAATTGGCCATCAGTTCTTCACGCTTGAACCCAGCAGCCTCGAGGCTTGGCCACAGGAAGTTGGCCGGCACGCCCGAGACGGCGTCGGTATAGACAATGTCCTGCGCGGTGGTGCGCACGAGCATTTCCTTGTACGCCGGATCGGCCATCGCCTCTTGGGTGGCGATGAAGCGCGTTCCCATGTACGCGAGATCGGCGCCCAGCACCTCGGCGGCACGAATCGCCGAGCCGTCGCTGATTGCCCCCGCCAGCACCAGGGTGCCGTCCCAAAAGCGCCGGATTTCGCGCGCCAAGGCAAACGGGCTTTGCACGCCGGCGTGGCCGCCTGCACCGGCGCACACGGCGATGATGCCGTCCACCCCCGCGGCAATGGCTTTGCGAGCGTGCGCGGCATGCACCACGTCGGCGAAGACCACGCCGCCGTAGGCATGCACACGCTCACAGATCTCGCGCGGGTTACCTAGGCTGGTGATCACCAGCGGCACGCGGTAGCGTTCCACCAGCGCCAAGTCTTCCGCCAGACGCGTGTTGGTGGGGTGCACGATGAGGTTGACGCCAAAAGGTGCTGCGGCGGGCGTGGTGGCCAGCGCTTGCGAGATTTGTTCGAACCACGCTTCGAGTTGCGCGCTCGGCCGCGCGTTGAGGGTGGGAAAGGTGCCGACGATTCCGGCACGACACGCGGCGATGACCAGATCGGGGCCGGAGACCAGAAACATCGGCGCGGTGATCACCGGCAAGCGAAGTTTGCCGGACCAGGCAGTAGGCAGGCTCATGGAGTATCTCCTATGGTGTCGAGGATCGAGATGATGGGTGGGGGTTGATGATAGCACAAATCAAACAAACGTTTGATAACTGTGTCCTGCCACCGCCTGCGCTGGATCGCAGCTTTCCTCGCGCGCAAGCTTCGAAATTTTCGGAAAACGAGTGCCGAAGGTCGAGTCTGATTTTTGCTATAGTCAACAAAAAATTTTTCATCGAAGGCAGCGAGCCGATGCTGGGACTGAGTCTTGTCGTAGGGCTGCCGCTGGCGGTGGGAACGAGCGCGGCGCTGGGGCTGGGGCGGCGCGCTCACCGCGCCGCAGCGATGGCGGCCGGCGTGGTAACGGTGCTGACGCTGGCTGTGCTCGTTGCCCTGGCCGCCGAGGTGTGGCAAGGGGTCGAGGTGCGCGCCTCGCTGCCCTGGTTCGACGCGGCGGGCTTGGCGTGGCAGCTGCGCCTGGATGCGCTGGGGGTGTTTTTCGCCGCGTTGATCCTGGGCATGGGGGTGTTGGTGATCACCTATGCCGCCTATTACCTTGGCCCCGATGATCCGCCCGGCAAGTTCTTTGCCACGTTGATGCTGTTCATGGCGGCGATGCTCGGCATCGTGTTGGCCGACAACTTGTTGTTGCTGGTGGTGTTTTGGGAGCTCACTAGCATCAGTTCGTTCCTTTTGGTGGGTTACTGGTCGCACCGCAGCGACGCGCGCGCGGGGGCGTTGCAGGCACTGGTGATCACCGGCAGCGGCGGTCTGGCGCTGTTGGCCGGGGCGGTGTTGTTGGGGCAGATCGCCGACACCTACACGATCAGTGAGCTGGTGGCGCAAGGTCGGGCGCTACAAGCGCATCCGTGGTTCGTACCGGCGATGTGGTTGATTTTGCTGGGGGCGTTTACCAAGAGCGCGCAGTTTCCGTTTCATTTCTGGTTGCCGGATGCGATGGCCGCGCCCACGCCGGTGTCGGCGTATCTGCATTCCGCCACCATGGTCAAGGCGGGTTTGTTTCTGCTGCTGCGCCTGCTGCCAGTGTTCGAGGGTTCGAGCCTGTTTACGCTTCTGGTGGTCAGCGCCGGGCTGGCCACACTCACCGTCGGCGCGTTTATCGCGATTTTCAAGCACGACCTCAAAGGGCTGCTGGCGTATTCGACGGTGAGCCACTTGGGGCTGATCATGACGCTCATTGGCCTAGCGACACCGATGGCCACGGCCGCAGCAGTGTTGCACATTTTCAACCACGCGGCGTTCAAGGCGGCGCTGTTTATGAGTGCGGGGATCGTCGATCACGAAACGGGGTCGCGCGATCTGCGGCACGTCAATGGCATGATCCGGTTTATGCCGGTAACCGCGGTGCTGGCGATCATCGCGGCGGCTGGGATGGCTGGCTTGCCGTTTTTCAACGGCTTCATCTCCAAAGAACTCTTTTTCACGCAGACGCTCACCGCCGGCCATCCCGTGGTGCCGCTTCTGGCCACCATCGCGGCGATTGGCAGTGTGGCCTATTCGTTCCGTTTCATCCACGACACGTTTTTCAACGGCGACCCTTCGCCGCATTTGCCCAACCCGCACCCGCACGAGCCGCCGTGGGGAATGCGGGTGCCGGTGATGCTTCTGGCCGCTGCGGTGATCGTGTTCGGGGTGCTGCCCGCGGCGGTTGAGCCGCTCATCGTTCGGGTAGCGGAAGCCGCGATCGCTGCGCCGGTGCCGCAGCTACACCTGGTGATCTGGCACCATCCAGGGTTGCACGTGCTGATGAGCGCAATCGCACTGACCGGCGGCGGGTTGCTGTACGCGCTGTTGATCATGAATCGGCGGTTGCATGCGGTGGATATCGACACCTGGTTCGGGCCGCACGCCGGGCGCAAGGTGTTTACGCGCACGCTACGCCGGGTGGTGCGCTGGGCCGGCGGGATGAGCGAACGCCTGGACAACGGCGACTTGCGACGCGTGTTGCGCTTGACGGCGCTGGCAGCGTTGGCGGTTGTGGTGGGACTGGGGTGGGAAGCCGGGGTGAGCGTCATGGGAAGGGTGACGACGGTGTCTGGGAGTGAGGAAGCCGATCTGCTGGCGTTGCTCTTTTGGCTCACCGCGGCGATCAGTTGCTGGGTGCTGTGGCGGCACCATCATCGCCATGTACTGGCGGTGATCGTCGCGGGGGTGTTGGGACTTCTGAGCGCAGCGACTTTTGCGGCGTTTTCGGCGCCGGATCTGGCAATGACCCAGATCTCGGTGGAGGTGGTGACGACGGTGTTGCTGTTCATTGCGTTGATGCATTTACCCACGACGAGCGCACCCAGCCCGCGCGCGGCCAGGGGGATGGATGCCGCCATTGCGCTGATGTTTGGCGCGGCGGTGACGGTGCTGGCGCTGGCGTTGCTCGAAAACGAAGCGCCGAACATCAGTTGGTATTTCCTGCGCGAAGCGCTGCCAGGGGGGGGCGGCAGCAACGTGGTGAACGTGATTTTGGTGGATTTCCGCGGTTACGATACCATGGGCGAGATCACGGTATTGGGGATTGCCGGTTTGGGGGTGTGGGCGGTGCTCGCGGGTTGGTCGGCGCGTCGGCCAACGCCTGCAGGTGACCATCAGCCCTGGGTCGAGCGGCAGCCGTTGCTGCTGCGGGCGTTGGTGTCGGTGCTGTTGCCGCTGGCGTTGCTGCTGGCCGTCTATGTGTTCCTGCGCGGACACAACCTGCCGGGCGGCGGCTTCATTGCCGGGTTGATGACCGCGGCGGCGATCTTGCTGGTGTTTCTGGCGCATGGTCATGAGCGCGCGCTGCTGCTGCTCGGGGCGCAGGGGGGGTGGCGCTTTGCGCACGGCATCGCACTGGGTCTGGCGATCGCGCTGGCCACTGGGGTGGCGGCGATGCTCCTCGGCGCTCCCTTTTTGACCAGCGCGCATGCCGAGCTGACGATTCCGGGCCTTGGGACGGTGCCGCTGGCTTCGGCGGCGTTGTTCGATTTGGGGGTGTATGTGACGGTGGTGTGCGCCACGGTGCTGATGCTTACCACGCTGGCGGCGGGAGAGCGCACCGGCGCCGAGGGGGTGGCGCCGGTCTCGACAGAGGGAAGCGAGCGACTTACACAGCACCCTGTGCCTGAGGGATCGTCAGCGCCGGGGGGAGAAGATGGCGCTACCCAAGGCATCGCTCGGCGCCACCTATTTGCACTGCCGCCCGTGCCCAGTCCGACCTCTCAGGAGAGAAACGCGCGATGAAACTGCTCTTGGCGACGGCGTTGGGCCTCATGAGCGCCACTGGGGTGTATCTGCTTTTGCAACGGCGCTTGTTTCCGGTGATTTTGGGGTTGTCGGTGTTGAGCTATGCGGTGAATTTGTTCATCTTTACCGCCGGTGGCTTGCGCTTGGGAAGTTCGCCGGTGCTGGTGCACGCCGGGCCGTTTCCCGACCCCCTGCCCCAGGCGTTGATTCTGACCGCCATCGTGATCGGCTTTGCCACGACCGCTTATGTGATCGCGCTGGCGGTGCGGCGCCATGCCGAGACAGGAGACGATGGCGTGGCGATGCGGGACAAGGCGCGATGAGGGACGCTGGGCAGCATTTACCCGCGTTGTTGGTGCTCTGGCCGCTGGCTGTGGCGCTGGGGCTGTTGTGGCGCCAGCCAGCGCAGGAGGAACTGGCGCGCGGCAGCGACCACGTGGCGGCGGGTTGGCTATGGCAGCGGCGTTTGAGCTTCGTCTCCGGTGCGGTGACGCTGCTCCTGGCGCTTGCGCTGGTGGCGGTGGTCGCCGATGGCACGGTGCTGGTGTATGCGCTGGGCAATTGGCCGGCGCCGTTTGGGATCGTGCTGGTCGCCGATCGCCTCGGCGCGGGGTTTGTGCTTCTGACCGCGCTGGTGGCGCTGGCAGGGTTGTGGTTTGCGCTTGGCACTTGGGATCACCGGGGACGGGCGTTTCATTCCTTCTGGCATCTGCTGTGGGCTGGGGTCAACGGCGCGTTTCTGACCGGGGACATTTTCAATTTGTTCGTGTTTTTCGAGGTGCTGTTGATCGCTTCTTACGCGCTGCTGGTGCATGGCGGTGCGACGTCGCGGTTGCGTGCTGGGTTTGGTTACACGGTGGTCAATCTTTTTGCGTCGGCGTTGTTTCTCCTGGGGCTGGCGCTTACCTACGGGGCGTTTGGGCATTTGAACCTGGCGCTGATGACAGCGCAGGCCGCCACCTTGTCGGCATCACAACAGGGGCTGGCGTCTGCGGCGGCGGCGCTGCTGTTTGTGGTGTTTGCATTGAAGGCGGCGGCGTTTCCGCTGCATCTGTGGTTGCCGGTGAGTTACGCTGCCGCGACGCCCGCCGTTGCGGCGTTTTTTGCGATCCTGACCAAGGTGGGGGTGTATGCGCTGATGCGCGTGCATGGGGGCGCGTTGGCTGAGGTTCCGGGGGTGGAGACCTTGCGACAAATCTTGATGGTCTCGGGTCTGGCGGCAGCGCTCATCGGCGCGTTCGCGGCGCTGGGCGCGCGCCGGTTGCGCACGGTGGTGGCCAATCTCACCGTCTCATCGGTGGGGGTGATGCTGGTCGCGGTAGGGTTGGGTTCAGTCGACGCGGCGGCGGCAGGGTTGTTTTATCTGGCGCAAAGTACGCTGAGCATCGCGTTGCTGTTCGTGCTCGTGGCGCTCATTGCCGCGCAACGCGGGCGCGACGAGGACTGGGTGCGCCCGGGGCAGGGGTTGCAGCAGCCAGTGGCGTTGGGGCTGCTGTTGTTGTTGGCCGCGGCGTCAGTGATCGGTGTGCCGCCGTTGCCCGGATTCTTGGGCAAACTTCTGGTGCTGCAAGCCAGCAGTGTCCATGCGGCGATGAGCGCTGTCTGGGCGGTGCTGCTCATTTCCAGCGCCGTGGTGCTGGTCGCGCTCGTGCGTGCGGGTATTCTGGTCCTGTGGCATACGCTGCCGCGTGCGGCGACGGCAGATTTGCCGGCCGGAAGCCACTTCGCATTGATGCGGCCGGCGTTGGCGCTCGCGGTTCTCGTGGTGGTGATGACGCTGGCGGCACAACCGGTGTATCGCTTTGTGCGGGAAGCGGCGGCGCAAAACGCCGAACCCTTCGCGTACGTGGCCATACGGGCGCAGGCCGAAGCCGAATCGCCGTGGTTGCGCCCATTGCCGGGAGCGCCGATGCCATGAGGGAAAAGACGATTAGCGCTGCAGCGCCGACGGGCTTGCCCTACCACAGCAACGCCCCACCGCTTTGGCGGCGCTGGTTTCCCTACCCGCATCTGAGTCTGCTGCTGGCGCTGTCGTGGGTATTGCTGCAAGCCAACGTCGCCCCTTTGACGCTGCTGGCTGCCGTGTTCCTGGGGTGGGCGATTCCGCGCCTGGCTGCACCAGTGCTTGGAAAGGCGCAGCGGGTGCGTTGGTGGGCAGCGCTGCGGTTGCTGGTGGTGGTGCTGTGGGACATCGTGGTTGCGAACGTGACGTTGGCGCGCGCCACCCTCGATCTGCGCTTTCGTCCGCGCTCGCGCTGGCTGGAGCTGCCGCTGCGCAGTCAAAACGAGCGGCTCAACGCGCTTTTGGCGAGCATCATCACGATGACCCCGGGTACGTTGTCCGCCAGTTTCGATCCGGCGCGGCGGGTGTTGCTGGTGCATCAGCTCGATTGCCCAGACGAAGCGGCGGCGGTGCGACAGATGGATGAGCGGTATCAGCAGGCCTTGCTGCGCGTGTTTGGCGAGGGGGGGCAATGAGCGGGTGGCTGCAGATCGCGCTGGTGAGCGCGCTGGCGGTGGTGGGGATGGCGTCGCTCATGACGGCGTGGCGGGTGTGGTCGGGCCCAGAGGTGCTCGACCGGGTGTTGGCGCTCGATACGCTGTACGTCAATCTGGTCGCGTTGCTGTTGCTATGGCATTTACTGTGGCCACAGGCGCTGTTGTTCGAAGTGGCGCTGTTGATCGTTGCGTTCGGGTTCATCGGCACGGTCGCGGCGGCGCGCTATCTGGCGCGGCAGCGAGTGATCGAATGAGAGCGCGGTCAAAAGCGTTGCCCCGCAGTTAGCCTCTTGGGATGAGGGTGGGCGCACAACCCCATTGGACAGATTCTAGCTGGCGGCAGCGAAAGTGCAGGGGCATTACGCTTGCCCCGACACTGGCATTCGCCATAGCCGATAGACGAAAGGGAGAGGTCGATGCTTTCGGACATTCCTGCCGGTTGGCAGAATCTCTTGGCGCTGCTCCTCGTGGCGGGAGCGTTTTTCATTTTCGTCGGCGCGGTGGGCTTGCTGCGCTGGGGGGATTTTTACCAGCGCCTGCATGCGCCCACAAAGGCGTCCACGCTGGGGTTGGGATTGCTGTTGATCGCGGCGTTGCTTGCTGCCTGGCTGGAAGGGCGGCCGGGGTTCAAGGAACTGTTGATCACCTTGTTCGTGTTCATCACCGCCCCGGTGTCGGCAAGTCTGCTCGCGCAGGCGGCGCTCGCGCGGCGCAGCCGCTCTGAGGCGCCGCTACCGCGGCATTTACAGGAACGCAAGGCTACTGAAGAGGCTTGATACGGGATTCGGCGGGCCGGGGTGGGGAAGTCAACGCTATGGCCACGGACCCAGCGGCCATAGGCGAAGGTGAAGTTGCAGAAAGATCGCCTATTGTCAATTGCGGGAACCGCCCCTATCGCCGCCAATCCAGAAAGGCATCACAATCCATCCCCGAGGTCGCTGCCGTCGCCGGCGGTTGCGTTCAGCGGCACCGGGCAATCGAGGGCGGCGCAGGCACACGCCAGGGCTTCGGCTTCGGCAGGGGTGAGCCGGCCGTCAGACATCGCGACGGCGGCAAGCGCTGCGACGATCCAGCGGCGGTAGCGGCCAGTGGCCGCCGCGAGCAGCGCGAAGGCGTCGTCGAGGGCGTCGCGCTGGAGTGCACTGCGAGGCAGGAAGGACAGATCCGGCGCGGGCGCGGCGGCAGCGCCGGCAGTGAAGGCGGCGCGTGCCTGGGCTTCATCCCGATGGCCGGCATGAGCCAGCAGCGACAGCAGCAATGCCACCGCCTCGTGCCACGAGCGAGGCAACGAGGAACGGTGAGAAGCAGGCCGCACGCCCAACGCATGCTCAAGAGCGCGCAACAGTAGGTATTCGCGCAGGCTCAAGCGATTGTCCGCAGCGGCCAGAATTTTGGCGGTGTCCAAGAAGGCGCTTCGCTGCTCGTCGGAAAGCGCGCGCAGTGCAGGCAACGCCAATTCCAGCAGCACCAACCGCATCGCCGGCGTCAGGGGCGCAGGCAACGCGCGTTCCACAGCTTTGGCCAGGTCCTCGTCAAAGGGCAGTCGCAGGGAAGACAGTGGCGAGGCATCCAGCAGCGCCCGCTGGTGTTGGTGGATGGTTTCATCGCGGTCGAGCAGCAGCGCCAGCAGCACGCTCACTGCTCCCCATGGAGTGTGCAAGCGCGCAAGAAGTGTCTCTGGCATTTGCGCCAGGATCGTGTGGGCGGTAGTCAGCGCCTCACCGTCGAGCGTGCCGATGCGCGCGACGAACGCGGCTGGGTTGTCTGGGGAGTCAGATGCGCCCGCGGCCGAGGCACCAGGGGGTGGTGCGACGGCAGCGAGGCCGCTGAATAATGCCGTGGCTTGCCGGGGATGATCAGGGAAAATCGACCGATCATCCCGTTCGTTAGTCGTTGCGGAGCTTGCTCTTGGTTGCCGTGTCACGAGGTTCCGCTGCCCTTCCAGGCGAGCAATGCGCTCCTCAATGGGCGGGTGTGTGGCCAGGAGCGATCCCAGGCCAGCGGCGAGGCTTCCCGCAAACAGCATATGGCTGACTTCCTCGGCACGCGGGTTGGTCATGGGATGAGGGCGTTCGGCGATTTTGCGTAGCGCCCCCGCCAGCCCGCTGGGATTGCGGGTGAATTGCACCGCCGCGGCATCGGCAAGGTATTCGCGCTGACGCGAAATCGCCGCACGGATGATCTGGCCGAAAACCACGCCCAGCGACCCAGCGACGGTGAGCACGAGTCCGGCGGCGATCGCCAGCGGCACGACGCGCGCCCCGTCGCGACTTCGGCGAAGATGGGCGCTGCTGCGCCACAACACCCGACCGAGGGTGGTGAGCATGAACAGTCCGTGCAACACGCCCAGCAAGTGCATGTTCAAGCGCATGTCGCCATGCACGATGTGGCTGAATTCGTGCGCGACGACGCCTTGCAATTCGTCACGATCGAGCGCTTCCAACGCGCCGCGCGTCACCCCGATGACGGCTTCGGGGATGGTGCCGCCAGCGGCAAAAGCGTTGATTGCCGGTTCGTGGTCGAGCACATACACCGGCGGCACGGGAATGCCGGCTGCAATCGCCATTTCCTCGGTGATGTGCAGCAGTTGCCGTTCGCGCGCCTCGGCGGTATCGGGCATGATGCGCCGACCTCCCAGCCACTGCGCCAGTTTGTCACCACCGCCAGAGGAGAGCTCGCCAAGTTTGATCAAGGTGCCGGCGATGATGACGCTACCGACGACAAAAGCGGTTTTGCCCAAGAGCGCCGGTTGCCACCAGGGGCCAGCGCCGCTGGTCAATGCGGCGACAACGGCCAGATACACCAGCCCGATACATGCGGCCACTGCCCACAGGAACCCCACCACCAGCCAGCGGCTGGCGCGGCGGGCGCGATCCTGTGCGGCGAAAAAGTCCATCGTTTAGTCGAAACGCACTCGCGGCGCTTGGCGCGCTTCGATGACTTCGAGCTGCCATGTTTCGGCAGGTTCGAAGCGAAACAGGTTGGCGATGATGGCGTCCGGAAATTGCTCGCGTTTGGTGTTGTATGCCATCACGGCGTCGTTGTACGCCTGGCGCGCGAACGCGACGCGGTTCTCCGTGCTGGCGAGCTCTTCTTGCAACTGGGCGATGTTTTGGTTCGCCTTCAAATCGGGGTAGGCTTCGGCGAGCGCGAAGAGCCGGCCCAGCGCACCCTCCAGCGCAGCGTCTGCCCCTGCCAGGGCTGACATGCCGCTCATTCCGCCGCTCGCTTCAGCGCGCTCGATTGCGGCTTTGGCCTGGTTGCGCGCCGCGATCACGGCTTCGAGCGTTTCGCGTTCGTGCTTGAGATAGACTTTGACCGACTCCACCAAGTTGGGGATGAGATCGTAACGTCGCTGTAACTGCACGTCGATCTGTGCAAAAGCGTTTTTGACCCGGTTACGCAGCGCCACGAGGCCGTTGTAGATGAGCACACCGTACAGGACGGCTGCCGCGGCGATGGCGAGGACGATGTCGGTGGGTTCCATGATCGGGCCTAATGGCTCAGGGCAAAATCAGCCCGCTGCCGCCCCGACCGCCGCCGGCGCCTCCCATGCCGCCGCCAAGACCGCCGGCTCCGCCCAGTCCGCCGCCGGCAAGCGCTTGTTTGGCCAGTAGCGACGACTGCTCGATTTCCAAACGCCGGATCTCGTCCTGCATGCGCTCGAGTTGTTTTTCCGCGGCGGCAGAAAAACCCGCCACCGCTTCGGCAAGCGTCCTGGCCGGAATCGGAAATGACAGCGGCAGCGCCCCCATCGGCGTCATCACCGTGATTTCACCCACGAACTGCTCATCGCGCGCTGGGTCCGGCAACCCGTCAGCGGTGACCGGCACCATGCGCCGGATCGCGCCCACACGCGGGTCGGAGATCGTCTCTTCACGGTACAAGCCATTGGCATCCAGCGAGGGAACTCGAGTGGCCATGAGGTTTCTCCTGGTCAGTGTCACGTTACGGTGATTGTACGCGATTAGCGGGTATTCCCAAGCCGGCGCGATGACCTCGCGCCCGTGATAGCATTTACCCCCATGCGTCTCTTTCGTCTGTTGCGCATTCTCTGGATCGTTTATCGCTACCGGCTCGACGAGCTGGTGGTGCAGCTCGACGCCAGCGGTCGTCTGTACCGGTGGTGGCAGCGCTTGTTTTTCTGGCGCCATGATGAAGTACCGCGTGGGCTGCGTTTGCGCGTGGCGCTGGAGTCGCTGGGGCCGATTTTCGTCAAGTTCGGTCAGATGCTCTCCACGCGGCGCGATCTCATCCCCGACGACATCGCCGAAGAGCTGGAAAAACTGCAAGACCGCGTGCCGCCGTTTCCCAGCGAACAGGCGATCGCCATCCTGGAGCAGCACTACGGCCGCCCGTTGCACGAGGTGTTCGCGACGTTCGACGCGCAGCCGGTGGCCAGTGCCTCGGTGGCACAAGTGCATTTCGCCACCTTGTTCGACGGCCGGGAGGTCGCAGTCAAAGTGCTGCGCCCTGGGATTCGCACGGTGATCGAACACGACCTGGCGCTGATGGACACTGCGGCGCGGGCGCTGGAAGCGCTGTGGCGGGAAGGGCGACGGCTGCGGCCGCGCGAGGTGGTCGCGGAATTTGCCAAGACGCTGGAAGACGAGCTCGACCTGGTGCGCGAGGGTGCCAACGCCTCGCAACTGCGGCGCAACTTTCGCGACTCGGCGCTATTGCTCGTGCCGGAAGTGTTTTGGGACTACACCGGCACACAGGTGCTGGTGCTGGAACGGATGCATGGCACGCCGATCTCGCAGATCGAAGCGCTGAAAGCCCAAGGAATCGACCTCAAGCATCTGGCGGAAGCCGGTGTGGAGATCTTTTGTACGCAGGTGTTTCGCGACGGCTTTTTTCACGCCGACATGCACCCGGGCAATATCTTTGTTGCCGCGGATGGGCGGTACATCGCGCTCGATTTCGGCATCATGGGCACGCTGTCCGATGAGGACAAGAATTATCTGGCGCAGAACTTCCTCGCGTTCTTCAACCGCGACTACCGGCGCGTGGCGATCGCGCACATCGAAGCCGGCTGGGTGCCGCCCGATACCCGGGTCGATGAGTTCGAAGCGGCGATCCGCGCGGTGTGCGAGCCGATTTTTGATCGCCCGCTCAAGGACATCTCGTTTGGCAAAACGCTGCTGCGGCTTTTCCAGACGGCGCGCCGCTTCGAGATGGAGGTGCAACCGCAGCTGGTATTGCTGCAAAAGACGCTTCTGAACATCGAAGGGTTGGGCCGCCAGCTCGACCCCGACCTGGACCTGTGGAAGACCTTCAAACCGTTCCTGGAACGCTGGATGAGCGAACAGGTGGGTTGGCGGGCGTTGCGGCGCATGCTGCGCGAGGAAGCGCCGCAGTGGGCGCAGATCCTGCCGCAGCTGCCGCGCCTGCTGCATCGGGAGATGGAGGCGCGGGAGACGCAGCGCCGCCAAGCACGCATCGCGGCGCGGCAAATGGCGGAGCAACAGGCCCGCCTGCGCTGGCGGCGGTTGGGATGGGCGGTGGTTTGGCTCGTTTCGTTGGCGCTCGTGTATTGGTGGGCCAAAAGGGGGTGAGCCGTGCCGCGTAAGCACCTGGTTGCCTCGTGCGCCGACCCGTGTGTCTGCTGTGCGGCGCCCTGCCGTTCGTTCGACCCGGAGCGGTTTGTCGACGTCGCCGCGCATCTTCCCGGCATCGAACCGCGATGGGCCAGGGGCTGGGCCAGCCATCCTACCGCGTTTGCCCCAGCAGCACTGCTGCTGTGCCCGCCGGTGGCGCAGGAAATCGCGGCGCTTGCGTCGGCTTTGCACGAAGTCTTCCACCATCCGGGGTGGCAGGCATGGGTAGCACACGACAGCGACAGCGTTCCGATGGCCTCGCGACCCGAGGCGTTACCCGAGGGGGTGTTCTGGGGCATCGACGTGCATCTCACCCCCGACGGCGTCAAGCTCATCGAGATCAACACCAACGCCGGCGGGGCGATGTTCGCGGCGTTGTTGCGGCAGGCGCACCGGCCGTGCGATGAGACGATGGCCAAAGTGATGGCGGGGTGCGCCAACGATGAGAAGCGGCAGGGGTGGGAGGCTGGTGAGGAAAAAGCGCGTGGGCGGCGTACCGACGAGGTAAAGGCACTGGTGCGTCAACCCAGCGAAGAAAAGGCGCAAGCGTTGCTGCCGCGGTTGTCTGGCGACGCGTTGGCCGCGTTTGGTCTTGCCGCCGCGCCGATGACGGCGTTCGTCGCGATGTTTGAAGCAGAGTGGCGCCTGGCGCGGGGGGATGAGCCGCTCACCTCGATCGCGATTGTTGATGATGAACCTGAGGCGCAGTTTTTCTACCCCGAATTTCAACTGTTCGCGGCGCTCTTTCGCGCTGCCGGGTACCGCGCCGTGGTGGTGGACGCCGCCGAACTGACCCTGCGTGATGGGCGGCTGTGGTCCGGCGGCACGGCGATCGATCTCGTCTACAACCGGCTCACCGATTTCTCTCTCAGCGAGCCGCGACATCAGGTACTGCGACAGGCTTTTCTTACCGAAGCGGCGGTGATCACGCCGCATCCGGTCGCGTACGCGCGGCTGGCGGACAAGCGCCGCTTGATCGCGCTCAGTGACCCGGCGCAGCTGGCGCGCTTGGGGATATCGGAGGGGGCGCGTGCGGTGCTTGCGCGCACCGTACCGCTTACCCTGGCGGTGGGCGCGGACCATGCCGAGCGGCTGTGGCAGGAGCGCCGCGAATGGTTTTTCAAACCGGCCACGGGCTATGGCAGCAAAGCCGCTTATCGTGGCGCGTCGCTCACTCGCCGCGTCTGGAACGAAATTCTCTCGCGCGGTGATTACCTTGCGCAAGCGCTGGTGCCTCCCGCAACCGTGACGATGCCGGGGGAGGAAACGCCGCGTAAGTTCGACCTGCGTGCTTATGTCTATGCCGGGCAGGTGCAATTGCTGGTCGCGCGCGTGTATGAAGGCCAGACCACGAACCTGCGCACCGCCGGCGGGGGGCTGGCGCCGGTGTATGTTCGCCCAGATGACACCGAATGAGTGGCGCGCCCGGGTATTTTCATCCCAAAAGCATTTCATCCCGAAAGCAGGACCGGCCCCTCTATCGATCCCCCATCAGCACCGCCCAGGGACGAGTGCTCTTCTGGCTTTCCAGCGCGAGCTTCGCGACCATCGTCAACGGCACCGACAAAAACGCCCCCACTGCGCCGAGCACCCAGCCCCAGACCAGCAGTGACAGCAGCACCACGAACGGTGACAAGCCAAAGGCATTGCCCATCCAGCGCGGCTCGACGACGTTGCCGAGCACGACGTTGATCGCCAGGTAACCGAGGGTGACGATCAGCGCTTCGCCCGGCCCCAGTTGCAGCAAGGCCAGCAACACCGCCGGCACGGCCGCCAGAATCGAACCGATCGTTGGGATGAAATTGAGTAGTCCCGCCAGCACCGCAAAAAACGCCGCAAAGTCCACTCCACGCCATGCCAAAAGCGCCCAAACCGCCAGCCCGGTGAGTGCGCTGACGCTGGTTTTGATCACCAGGTAGTGATTGACCAGGCGCACGAAGCGGCGCAGCCGCACGTGCAGGCGCCGGTTGCGCGGAAACGCCGCGGCGATGCGCTGCGGCAGCGCCGGTACTTCCAAAAGCAAAAACCCATAGGCAAGCAGCACTAAGGTAAAGTTAGCGGTGAGCTGGCCCATCGAGGCAGCCAGGGTTCGTGCGCCTTGGGTGAAGAACGCCAGCAACCACTCGCTCAAGTTCTGCCGGGCTTGTTCCAGCCATTCGAGCGAAAGAAGGTGGGCATGCGCTTTCAGCCAATCCAGCGCCAACGCCAGAAATCCCCCCCAACGCGCTTGATAGTCCGGGGCGCGCGCCACGATCGCTCGGGCGGTGGATTCCAGCAACAGAAACAACTGCCACAACGCCAGGGACATGGCGGCAAGGATCAGGATCATTCCTGCGGCGTACGGCACCCGGTGCCGGTGCAGCCACACCAGCGCCGGGGCAGAGATGAGTGCCAGAAACACCGCCACCAGCAACGGCGCGATCAGCCCTGCGGCGGCCTTGAGTCCCGCGGCAATCACCGTGAGGGCGGCAAGCGAGACAAGCGGTGAGCGGGAAACGACAGGGTTCATCGGTGTTGGCATCGCGATTTTACGAAAAAGGGCTTCGCACTTTCACCACGGCATCCGCCGCGCTTGGATCGCTTCGGCCACGTGCGGCGCTTCGATCTGTTCCGAGCCGGCCAGATCAGCAATCGTGCGCGCCACTCTCAGCACTCGATGTTGCGTCCGCGCGCTCCAGC
>FWWM01004618.1_pt1 | contig 31805 bp, 33 predicted proteins | sample 2228351 | NCBI WGS metagenome assembly FWWM01 (sample SAMEA103939774, study PRJEB20133) | metagenome | reverse complement strand
TTCATTACCTAATTGCATCACCAAAAAAACTAAAATAATTTTCCATAAATCTTCAATAGGTAAAATCAAAGATTTTTCGTAAATTGGTCTTTTAAAAACAACAATTAAATCAGGTTTTTGAAGGTAAATTAAAAACCAAATATAAAAAGGTAAAAGAAAATAAAGCCAATAAAGAATTTTTTTCATTGATAAACAAAACTGATTAATTCTTGAGCAATGATTTGGGCGGCATCGATTTTGGCAAACTTTTTTGCTCCTCGTTCAAGCTTTTCCGCCAAGGAAAGATTAGTTAGAACTTCTCGGATGGTAGAAAGTAAAAGATGGGGTTTAGCATTTTCTTCTTCTAAAACAAGGCAAGCTTCATACCTTTGATAAATTCGAGCATTCATAATTTGATGCATTCCGACAACTTTTTTTCCTAGTGGAATTAAGATACTTGGTTTACCGACTGCCGCAATTTCAAAAATTGTTCCTGAACCAGCACGAGCCACAATCAGATCCGCCATTTTCATTAAATAAATAGTTTCATCATGGGGCAAAAAAGGAAAAGGATGATAATCTTTCATTTTTTCTTTATTTTTTTGAACTAAAAGACCTTCCGCATAAAAATAAGTTTCTTTAAAATTTTTCTCACCGGTTTGATGAACTACCTGAGCTAAGTTTAAAAGTTCAGGCAAAATTTGAACGATCAGATCATTCAAGGATTGGGAACCTTGTGAACCACCTAAAACTAAAACTAATTTCTTTTCTGGATCAAGGCCATATCTTTCATAATCTTTTAAAGTTACGGGTTCTTTAATTAAATAAGCATCAATAGGTTGGCCAACAACTTTTGTTTTTGAAGAAGAAAAATATTTTTGGGCTGATTCAAAAGCTAAATAAATTCTTTGAGCAAAAAAAGAAGAGATTCTATTAGTCAATCCAGGAATTGAATCAGAATCATGAATAAAAACAGGAATTCCCAAAAGATAACCTGAAATCACGACACCTAAACTTCCTGGACCACCTTTGGAAAAAATCACATTCGGTAAAAATTTAAAAAGATAATAAAAAGCCAGGACAAAATTAAAAGGAAATTTTAAAAGATCAAAGAAATTTTTAAAGGAAAAATATCTTCTTAGTTTAACTTCAGGTAATAAATAAATTTCAATGCCTTCTTCTTTTAAAATTTCTTCTTTGAAAGGTTTACTTCCTAAATAAAAAATTCTTAAAGGTAAATTTCTTTCCTGAGCAATTTTTTTTATTTCGCGAGCCACAAAAATTAAAGGAAATAAGTGTCCTCCTGTTGTCCCACCAGTTAAACAGATTCTAATTTCTTCAGTCATTAATTTAATTATAACTAGCTTTTAAAAGAGCTGATGAGACCTAAACTAAAATAAATAGCTAATTGACCAGAAGCACCATAACTAAAAAAAGGTAAAATCACACCCGTAGGCACAAAAAGGCCAACATTGGAGGCTATATGTAAAAAAGTTTGGAAAAAAAGCCAAACACTTACAGCATAGGCAAAGGATTGCTTTTCAATTTGTTCTGTTTGTTTGCCTAAAAGAAGAATTTTTAAGATTAAAAAAAGAAAAATTGATAAAAGAAAAACTGAACCAACAAAACCAAATTCTTCAGCATAAATGACAAAAATAGAATCAGTCAGCATTTGAGGAAGTCCTAAAATTTTAATTTCTGATTTACCCAAACCTTTACCCCAAAGACCACCGGAACTAATTCCTAAAATTGCTTGTTCAACTTGAAAATATTTTTCTGGATAAACTTCTCCTTTAGTGAGAAAAGCTTTTAATCTTTCTAAACGATAACCCCACAAAGAGCCCAAAAAAATCAAAAGAAAGAAAACCAATGATAAAACAAGAAAACTAATAATAATTTCTTTTTTAGAAGTTAAAGAAAAAAAGAAAACTGTCACCAAAGAAGCACCGAGAATTAAAACATTACTCAAGGCTGGTTGGAGAAAAATCGGAACTAACAGAAGACCTAAAAGAAAAAGAAAAATAATTAATTTTTGCCACAGAGGTAATTTTTTAAAATAAGAAAGCAAAAAGATAAAAAATAAAATAGCTAAAGGTTTAATCAGTTCAGAGGGTTGAAAACTGATAAATCCTAAATCGACCCAACGAGCTACTGCTGGTTGTAAACGAAACGGTGGGAAAAAACCTAGAAAAAGAGAAACAAAAGCCAAAAAAAAGAGAAGTAAAAAAATTTTTTTCAAACGAAGAAAATGTTGGCCAAGAAAATAACCTATAAAAAAAACCAAAAAGCCTAATAAAAAAATGCGAAGAAAAAATCTTTGGGTATAAAAATAAGGATTGTTGAAATTAAGAAGAGAATAGTAGTAAGAAGCACTGAAAAAATTAATTAAACCAAGAATCGAGAGTAAAAAAACTAAAAAGAATAAGGAAAGATCTATCTTTTTTGCCATTGCTCTTCTTTACGAGCTTTTCTTTTTCCATATTTCTTTCTTTCTACTTCACGAGGATCACGAGTCAAAAAACCAGCTTTTTTAAACTTAGAACGCCATTCTGGATTTAAAAGAATTAAAGCTCGAGAAAGTCCTAATCGAATGGCCTCAGCTTGACCTCTTAATCCTCCACCTCTTACCCAACAAGTTACTTTATAGCCTCGATAAATTTTGAGTTTTCTTAAAGGAGCAGAAACAATTTTTTGAAATTCAATATTTTTAAAATAATCAAGATAGCTTCGGCCGTTCACTAAGATATTCAGTTCGGTAGTGTTATCTTTGTCATCCCAAATTCTAACCCGAGCAACCGCTCTTTTTCTTCGGCCAATACCTTCGAGATATTTCCCTTCACCAATTTGAGGAGCCACAAAATCTTCTTTGGTTTCAGAAACTTCCGAATTAATTTCTTCTAAAACTTCTTGGGTTTGGGAAGAGGTTTCAGGCATTTTCTTCAACTAAAATTTTAATTCTTTTTAAACGACTTTTTCTTAATTTGTTCTTGGGCAACATTTTGCTCACTACCAATTGAAGTAATTTTAATTTGTTCTTTTCCCATAAAAGCTTTAAAGGGATTTCTTTTACATGACCAAGATAACCTGTATGTTTAGTAATGATTTTTTTATCAAATTTTCGGCCGGTAAATTTCACCTTATCTAAATTTTTCACCAACACAAAAATTTCTTGATCTTTGCTGGGATCATAATCGGCTCGATGTTTTCCTTGTAAATAATAAGATATTTCCGTAGCCAATCTACCTAAAGATTTATTCGTTGCATCTAAAATAATTTCTTCTCTCATATTTTAATTATAATATTTTTCTTTAAAATTAAAAACGAAGCCGTGAAAGTCAAAAGAAAATTTAAAAACTGGGAAATTAAAGAGGCATAAACAGCTCCAAAAACACCATAAGAAGGAATAAGAGTAAAGTTCAAAAAGATATTTAAAAGAGCAGGAATTAAAGTCAAACCAAAGTCAAGCCACTGTTTATGGTAACTGATTAAAAAGAAATCTAAAAAATTGGTAGGAAAAACGAAAAGAAGGATCCAAACAAAGACTTGTAAAATCGAAACCGAAGCTAGAAATTGTTCTCCAAATAAAATTCTAATTAAAAAAGGAGCTAAAAGAAAAACTAAAAAAGAAATAAAAAGGGCTGAAAGAAAATAACCTAAAACAAAAAGAGAAAATAAATTTTTCCACTTATCATTCCCAGATTGAATTTCTTTAACTTTTCGAGCTAACAGAGGAAAAAGAGCGGTATTAAAAAGATAAGGTATCACAAAAAAAGCAGAGATAATTCTGGTGGCAGCAGAATAATCAAGTAAGCTAAGATAATTTTATCGGTGGAGAAAAAAATATAACCCAAAAGTCCAAATAAGGCTAAGGGCAATCCTTGATAAAGATAATTTTTCATTAAAGATAAATTAATTTTGAAAGAAAAAGAAGTTTCTTTTTGAAAAAGAAAATAAGCTAAACAAAGACCTGAGATAATACTTATCAGATAAGAAAAAGCAACCACAAAAAGCTGAGGAGAAATTAAAAGACCATAAACAACAAAAAGAAAAAGAATTAAAGAAGAAAAAGTACTGAAGAGAAACTTTTTTTCAGTTTTTTGAAGAGCAATGAAAAAACTTTCAAAAAAAGTTTCCAAATTAACCAGAAAATAAAAAAGAACAAAAATTAAATAAAGGAAAAAATTCTCAACTTTTTTAGCAAAAAAATAACCAAAAAGGGCAAGAAGGGCAAAAATGAAAGATAAAAAAAATTTAAGGATTAAAGCATTATTAATTAATTCCTCTTTATTTTCCTTTTGTTGGTAATCACGAATAAAAATTGTAGAAACACCAAAATCAGCAAAAAGAAAAAAAGCACCTACAAAAGATAATAAATATTCAAAAAGACCAAAATTTTGTGGCCCTAAAGTTCGAGCAATATAAAAAAAGATCAAAAACCGAAAACCCTTTGAAAGAGCTTCAGAAGCATAAAGCCAAAAAGCATTCTTCAAAACAATTTGGCGAGGATAAAGATTTTGGAACAAAAAACTTTTAAACCGATCCATTTTTCATTATCTTTATCCTTAAGTCTTTATATTTTTGATAATCCTTTTTTTTCAATAGACCACTTTGAGCTCCAAGCTTTTCTAAATTAGCAGAAGCATTGGCACTACCCCAAATAATAGCTTTTTTGACTGAGTCTTCATTAATTTTCTGAGACAAAATTAAAGAACCCAAAAAGGCACTCCCAAAAGCATCACCGGCTCCAGTTTTATCAACCAATTTTTTAGGTTTAAAAATACCAGCGATAAAAATTTTATCTTGGTAAAAAGTTAAAGAACCTTGATCTCCTAAAGTCAAAACTAAAAGCGGAGGATTTATTTTTCTAAAAATTTCTTTTCCTAAATTAAGAGCTTGATCTTTTCTTTTTAAAAAAATACTGGCCTCTTCTTCATTTAAAAATAAAACATCAGCTAATTTCAAAGCAGAAAAAGAATTTTTATTTTCAAGAAATTTTTTACTTGGATTCAAAAAAATAATTTTAGCTTTGGGCCTGATTCTTTCAAGAAATTTTTGAAAAACCTCGGGTTTGGTAAGGGCGGTCGTTAAGTAATAATATTCCGAAAAAGGAATTTGATTTAATTCTTTTAAAGAAAAATGGTCACTTAAGCCACGATAAACAAAAATCGTTCTTTCTCCTTGAGGATGCAAAAAAATGAAAGAAAATTGGCTTTTACCTTGATGAAAGAAAATTTTTGAATTAATTTTTTGTTCTCTAATTTTTTCCAAAATAATTTTACCAATTAAATCTTTACCTAAACGAAAAAAGGCTCGATAAGGTAATCTAAGATTTTTAAAGGTTGTCGCTGCATTCAAAGCACCTCCACCCAATAAAAAAAATACTTCTTCAATTTCAATCTTGCTTCCAGCGACAATTTCTTCTTTGCTTTTGGAAATAATATCTAAAGTAGCAGTTCCTAAACAGGTTATCATCAAAAAGAAAAATTTTAAGGCCCTGAACTAGTAGAAAACTAGTTCAGGGCCTCGAAAAGGATGGAGCCGTCAAAAAAACAACGAGCTCCAGCCATAACTTTATTATATCATAAAAAGTAGATTTATCTTTAGGGAAGATAAGGTAAAAGAGCCATTTGTCTGGCTCTTTTAACGGCTCTTTGGTATTTTCGTTGATGCCAAGCACAAAGTCCAGTTTCCTTTCTTGGTTTAATTTTATAAGCAGCAGACAAAAATTTTTTTAAAATCTCCACATCCTTAAAATCTATTTCTTTCACGGCTTGGGAACAAAAATAACAAGTTTTATTCATTGAATAAGTCTTCGGTGGGTCCAAGTAACCGACGATTCTCTCAAATAATTAAAAATTTCTGTCATTATCCCTAAAAGGGGTAATACGATAATTATACCTAAAATTCCACCAATTTTTCCACCAATTAAAATCCCGAAAATAACTAAAAGAGGATTAACTTCCACGGCTCTTTTCATAACTAAAGGAACCAAAAAATGATTTTCCAATTGTTGTAAAAACAAAAAGTAAGCAATAACAAAGAAAATTAAATCAGGTTTATGAAGCAGAGTTATTAAAGAAATAAAAATCAAAGCAATAGCTGGACCTAAAATAGGAACAATTTCCAAAAGACCAGCCACTAAACTAAGTAAAGGAGCATAAGGAATTTTTAAAATCAAACCGAGAAAGAGATAAGTAGCTGAACCAATAAAGATCATCAAAAAAACTTGACCTAAAATCCAGAAAGAAATTTTTCTTTTAATTCTTCTCCATAAACGAGCGTATTCTTCACCTTGAGGAAATAAAGTAAAAATTCCTTGAGGAAAATTTTTACTCAAAGCGGTATAAAAAGAAATCACAAAAATAAAAACAATAGAGATAAGGCTATTGAAAAGATTAAATAAAAATTTAAATAAATTAGTTAAATAATCAGAACTTAAATTTAAAAGGCCTTGCCATTCTTTAAAGAGAGAAAAATCTTGCCAATCTATTTGTTTAAGCAAGGGCTCAATTTTTTCTAAAAGAGAGGGAATTTCTTCTAAGACAACTTTAAGAGTTAAATAAAAAACAAAACTAATAAGAACAAAAAACAAAAGATAAACTAAGAAAACATTGAGGTAATAATTAGTTTTTAGTTTGTAATTTAAAAAAAGAGCCAAGGTTTGAATAGTTAAACCTAAAATCATACCTATAAAGAAAACAAAAATAATTTCACGAAAATACCAAAGAAAAAGAAGAAAGAAAAGAACAAACCAAAAAATCAGAGCATTTTTAAAACTTTGAGCCATAAGTTTATTTTACAATTTAATCGAGTTTTTTCAAAATTTCAGTAACATCAAATTTAACTTCTGGAGGTACGATCAAAGCTAATTTAGCCTGTTTAAAGGTAAATAGGTTTTTAAGTTCTCGGTGAAGATCTTCTTTTTTTATGCTGTTAATTTTCTTCATGATTTCGGCAGGAGTTTTGATTTTCTTTTCTAATAAATATTGTGCTCCTAAAAACCTTGCTAAACCTAAGCTTTCTTCAAGTTCCATGAAAAGAGAACTCTTCAAAGTAGCTTTAGCTGTGTCAAGTTCGCTTTCGGTAAGACCTTCCTTTTTAAGTTTTTTTATTTCTTCAATGAGTTCTTTCAAAACCAAAGAAAGTTTTTCTAAATTAAGACCAGCGTGAACAAAAATTAAAGAACGATCAGTATATTCAATAAAATCAGATTTAATATAATAAGCTGCACCCAATTCTTCTCTAATTTTAAAGAATAACCTTGAACTGGCCATTTCTCCTAAAATCACCGAGATTAAACTTAAAATATATCTTTTATCTTGGAGAACTTTAAAACCCGGCAAAGTAAAACCTAAAAAAAGATGAGCTTGTTCAACCTTTTTCGGATGAATATTTTCTCGATATTCATTAATCAACTTCGTAGGTTTTTTAGAGGGAGGTTTTTGAGAACGATAGTTTTTAAATTTTTCCGCGATAAAGGAAATCAACTCTTTTTCTTTTTCAATTCTACCTCCTAAGACTACCAAAGTATTTTTAGCAGAATAATGATCACGAACATATTTAATGATATGAGCTCTTTTTATTTTGGAAATTGTTTCTTTGGTTCCGAGAATAGAAAAACCAGCTGGCTGATGACCAAAAGCTGTTTGAAAACCTAAATCAATCACTAACCGGGCTGGTTGATCTTGATAGAGATTAATTTCTTCAAAAATAACTTTTCTTTCTTTTTCAATTTCTTCCTCTGGAAAAAGAGGATTAAGAATAATGTCACTTAAAATAAAAAGGGCATCTTTAGTATATTCAGGTAAAACTTTAAGATAAAAACCAGTATATTCATGGCCTGTAAAAGCATTCCACTTACCTCCAATTTTATCAATATTCTCTAAAAGAATTTTAGGATTAGGAAAATTTTTCGTACCTTTAAAATATAAATGTTCAATAAAGTGGGCGATGCCATTAATGGAAGGGGTTTCCCAATCAGTGCCAACATTAACTAAAATTAAAGAAGTCGTCGTTAAGTTTTCAGGATTATGACCAAGGACAATCTTTAATCCTTTGGGACCAGAAATAATTTTGAATTTCATGATTAATATTATACCATGAAAACTAAAGCTATTTTTATTACCGGCCCGACAACAAGTGGTAAATCTGATTTAGCTATTTATTTAGCCCAAAAATTTAATGGCGAAGTCATCAATGCGGACTCAAGACAGGTTTATCGATATTTAGACGATGGAAGCTGGAAAATTTCAAAGAAAGAACAAAAGAAAGTAAAACATCATTTATTAAGTGTTGTTCATCCAAAAAGAAATTATTCCTTAGGAAGATGGTTAAAGGATGTTGAAAAAGTGGTTCAAAAAATTTTAAAGAAAAGGAAAATGATCATTTTTTGTGGGGGGACCATCTTATATTTAAAAGCTATCAAAGAAGGTTGGATTTTACCTGAAGTTAAGCCAAATTATCAATTAAGAAAAGAATTAGAAAAGAAAAGTCATCAAGAATTATACGAAGAGATTAAAAAATTAGATCCAGAAAGAGCTAAAAATTTAGATCCAAACAATAAAAGAAGATTAATAAGAGCCTTAGAGATCATCAGACAGCTTGGTCAGGTCCCACCTATTAAAAAAGAGCCAAAATTCGAACTTTTGATTTTAGCACCCAAATTTAAAGAGAAAAAACTATTTCAAAAAATTAAAGAAAAACTAAACCAAACAGAGCAAAAGATTATCAAAGAAATAAAAAAATTAAGAAAAATCGGACTTTCTTTTAAAAGAATCATCAGTTTTGGCCTTACTTATGAATGGTATGGAAAATATGTTAAAGGAGAAATAGACCTTAAAACTGCTCGAGAAAATTGTTATAAAGACATCCGGAGGTTTGCTCAAAGACAAATCAGGGAATTAAGAAAAATTGAAGGTATAAATTGGGTTAATAAAAAAGAGGCAGTCAAATTAATAAAGGAATTTATGAGACCTTAAACCTTGAGTTTCGAAAGCAACCTTAATCAAGGTTTTCCACAACAGAAATCTTAAAAAATTTTATTTTAAAATTAAATTAATGAAAGTTTTGATGTTAGGGTGGGAATTACCACCCTTCAATAGTGGTGGTTTAGGTGTGGCTTGTTTTTATTTGGCCAAAGAATTAACCAAGAAAGTTGATTTAACTTTTACCCTTCCCTTTAAACTTCCAATCTATCAAACTCCTTTCAAAGTTATTTTTGCTGAAAATTTTTATAAAAAAGTTTATGGCTATTTAGAAAAATACTTTTGGTTTGAGAGTGAACTTTTAAATTTAGTTTTTAGTTATGGTCAAAGAATTTTAGGGGTTTATCAAGAAAAACCGGAGATTCTTCATGGTCATGATTGGTTTTGTGGTCCTGGAATTTATTTTTTAAAGAGATATTTTAATGTCCCTAGTTTTTTACATATTCATTCCACAGAAATTGAAAGAACCGGAAACAATCCAAACCCGATAATTTATCAAATTGAAAAAGAATATTTTTCAAAAATTGATTATTTATTGCCGGTAAGTGATTTAACCAAAGAAATCTTAATCAAAGTTTATGGAATCCCAAAAAATAAAATTTTTGTTTTACCTAATGGTTTTGAATGGTCTAAACAAAACGGAAGACTTTCTTCTTATTTAATGAATTTAAAAAAAGAAGGTTGGCAGATTGTTTTGTTTGTAGGTAGATTAACTTTACAAAAAGGTCCTGATTATTTAATAAGAGCAATCCCTTTGATTCAAAAATTTTTACCTAAAACAAAATTTGTTTTTGTTGGTTCTGGTGAAATGTTTGAATCACTTATAAAATTAAGTTATGAATTGAAGGTTAAAGATAATGTCATTTTCACAAGTTTTTTGCGAGAGGAAGAGCTTTGGGGCATTTATCAAAGTGCTGATTTGTTAGTTGTTCCTTCAGTGGCTGATCCTTTTGGTTTAGTTCCTCTTGAAGGTTTAAATAATGATTTGCCTGTCATTGTTTCCAAAACCACAGGAGTAGGACTTTATTTAAATCATTTGATGAAATTTGATTTTTGGGATACAAGAGAAATGGCCAATAAAATTGTTGGTCTTTTAAAATATAAAAAAATGAGAGATTTGTATTTAATTAATAGCCGTTATGAGGCGGTGACAAAATTTGATTGGCAAAAAACAGCGGGTCATTTAGTTGAAATTTATAAAAAAGCCATTCATAATTTATAAAAATGCCTTCCATAGTTTTTTATTTTAAGGTCCATCAACCTGAAAGATTAAGACATTACACCATTTTTGATATTGGAGAAAATAAAAATTATTTTGATGAGGAAAGAAATAAATTTTACCTTGATCGAATTGTTCAGAAATGCTACTTCCCTGCTTTGAATTTAATTTATGATTTAATTCAAAAAACTAAGGGACAATTTAAAGTTAGTTTTGGTTTAACGGGGATTTTGATAGATCAATTTAAAAAATGGCACCCAGAAATTATTGATTTGTTTAAAAAATTAGCTCAAACAAAAGCAGTTGAATTTGTTGGTGAAACTTATTACCATTCTCTTTCTAGTTTGTACTCAATTAAAGATTTTCAAGAACAAGTTTTAATACATAAAAAATTAATTAAAAATTTATTCAATCAAGAACCAAAAGTTTTTGCTAATACAGAATTAATTTATTTTGATGCTTTAACTAAGTTTGTCAAAGAGCTTGGTTTTGAAGCAATTTTAGCTGAAGGAGTTCCTTGGATTTTGCAATGGCGTTCACCAAATTTTATTTATGAAGATCCAGATAAAAATTTAAAAATTCTTTTAAGAAATTATAAATTGTCAGATGATATTAGTTTTCGATTTTCAGCCAGATGGTGGGAAGAATGGCCTTTAACTGCGGATAAATTTGCCACGTGGCTTGAAGCTCATAATGGGAATGGAGAGGTTATTAATCTTTTTATGGATTTTGAAACTTTTGGTGAACACCAATGGGAAGAAACAGGAATTTTTGAATTTTTAAAAACTTTACCCTTTGAAGTTTTAAAAAGAAAAGATTTGGAATTTGCTTTACCAAGCGAAGTTATCAAAAAATATCCTGTCCGAGGAATTTTTTCTTCAAAAAATCCAATTACCTGGGCTGATACGGAAAGAGATTTAACTGCTTGGCTTGGAAATGAAATGCAAAAAGAATGTGCGGAAATTTTGTATGCTTTAGAAAAAGAGGTTCCTTTTTATTTAAAAGAGGTATGGAGAAAATTGCAAACAGCAGATCATTTTTATTATATGTGCACCAAATGGTTTGCTGATGGTGATGTTCATAAATATTTTAATCCTTATGACAATCCGTATGAAGCCTATTTAAATTTTCGTCATGTTTTAGAAGATTTTCAATTAAGAATTAAACCTAATGTCAAAATCAGTTTTCGAAATCAGTTGGGAAGTAGCCAATAAGGTAGGTGGAATTTATACGGTTTTATCAGGAAAAGCTAAGTATTTGAAAAATTATTTTGGAAAGAATTATTTTGTGATTGGTCCCTATTTAGGAGCTAAAAGTCAATTGGAGTTTCATCTTTTAAATCCTCCTCCAGAATTTGAAGAAATAATTAACAATTTACAAAAACAAGGAATTATTATTTATTATGGTGAATGGTTAATTGAAGGTACTCCTCATGGATTTTTAATTGATTTTCAAAAATATCTTCATCAAATCAATATTTTAAAATATGATCTTTGGGAAAAATTTGGTATTGATAGTTTAAGAACAGGTAAAGATTATGATGAACCCATAGCTTGGTCAAAAGCGGTAGCTGATTTTATTAAAGAAGCTGTCAACCATGGCTTTCAAGATTCCATTTTTCATTTTCATGAATGGTTAAGTGGTGCTGGCCTTTTATTTAGCAAAGATTTAAATTTAAGAACAGTTTTTACCACTCATGCAACGGTTTTAGGAAGAAGCCTTTCGGGAGCAGGTATAAATTTTTGGGAAGAAGTTCTCGATCCCGAAAAAGTTGCCTATCAATTTGGTGTCGAAGCTAAACATGGGGTTGAAAAAAATTCAGCAAAATTTTGTACTTATTTAACCACGGTCAGTTATATTACCGCTCTAGAAGTGGAAAAATTTTTAGGAAGAAAACCTGATTTTATTTTGCCTAACGGGATTGATTTAAGTAAATTTCCCACTTTTGAAGAAATTTCCGTTCAACATCGAAAAAACAAAAACCAAATTTTAGAATTTATTCTTTATTTCTTTTCACCTTATTTTAAAAAAGCTTGTCCTCTCAAAAATTCTTTGATTTTTTTTATCAGCGGGCGAAAGGAAATTAAAAACAAAGGTTTTGATATTACTCTTTTAGCCTTAGGTAAATTAAATAAAATCTTAAAAGAAAATAATATTGACAAAAATATTTATCTTTTTATCTTTGTTCCTGAAGAAATTATTGATGTCAATCATCAAATTCTTGAAAACTTAATTACTTACCGAAGTTTAGAAGATTATTTAGAAAACATCCAGGAAGAACTCAGAGCTAGGCTTTTACATTCCTTAATTCATCAAAAAGAAGTTAAAAGTTTATTTACTCCTGAGGAGGAATTAGAAATACAAAGGATTTTAAAAAGAATTTCTAAGGATGAAAAAATACCTCTTTCTACTCATCTTTTACCTCAAAACAATGAATTTTTAAACCTATTAGTCCAAGCAGGCTTAAAAAATGAAGAGGAAGACAAGGTTAAAGTTATTCTTTATCCAATTTACCTTTCTTCCTCAGATGGATTTTTAAATTTAAATTATTATGATGTCATTAATGGTTGTCATTTAGGAATTTTTCCTTCTTTTTATGAACCGTGGGGTTATACCGCTTTAGAAACTTTAGCTGCTGGTGTGATGGCTGTAACTTCTGATTTAACAGGTTTTGCAAGTTATGTTAAAGAAAAAAATCTTCTCAATCCTGAAACTCCAGGTCTTTGGCTTTTAAACCGAAAAGGAAGAAAAGAGGAGGAAGTGATAGAGGATTTGACAGAACTTTTATTAAAAATAGTTCAAATGTCTCGAATTGAAAGAATTCAAAATAAATATGAAGCTCGAAGATTAGCTTCCCATTTTGAATGGCAAGATTTAGTTAAAAATTATCTTGAGGTTTACCAAAAACTATGGCGATAAAAGTTATTTATCCGGAAATTAATCAAGAAGGAGAAGCTAAGTCAGAAATTTTCTTTTTAAAAAATCATCATCTTTGGTTTTTCTTTTCTCCTAAAAGAAAAAGTCGGTATTTTGGTGGTTTTTTCTTTTTGAATAACCAGGCTTTGAGATTTTTTGATGAGCTTGAATTTTTTCAAAAAATTAAAGAAGCTTATCTTTTAAGTCCTGAAGAAATTATTCTTTATTTAGAAAATAATCAAGCTTATCTTCATTTAACAGAAGATTCTTTAGAAATAACTTTTGCTAACTGGCAAGAAATCAAAATAAGTTTTGACATTAAAGATATTTTCAAAAATGAACCCGAAAAAAGAAATCTTCAAATTAAAAGAATTTCTTCTTCTTGTCTTTTGGTGGAAGAATTTTTAGAAGGTGGAGGAATTTTAAAAATTTTAATTGATGCTGATGTTCCTTTAGAATTTAAACAAGAATGGATAAAAAAAGAAATGGATTTTGATCAAAAAAGAAATTCTCCTCCTTATGAATGGTGGGTTTTTGATGGGATTTATGGAAAAGCAAGAGAAATAAAAATTAAAATAGTTTATCCGGAAATTAAACAAGAAAAGAATCAATTTGTCTTATCTCCACAAGAAAAATTTTTAAATTTCCTCTTACAAAGAATTAATGCTTTGATTTTAGATAATTATCTCCCAGCAGGTTTTCCTTGGTTTTATGAGAATTGGTATCGTGATGAACTTTTCAGTCTCTTTTTAATTAAAGAATTTTTAAATGAAAAGTTTTTCAACCAAAGAGTTGATTTTTACTTAACTAATTTGGAAAATATTTGGGATCAAAATAAGCCCGGTTCGTCTTTTATAAGTGCAGATAATTTTTTCTGGTTTATTTTAAACTTAGATGAAACTAGGTTTTTTACTCATTTTCAGATTTTAGAAAAATTTTTAGTCTTTTGGAAAAACAAATTTATCAAGGATCGAGAACTTAATTTACCTCCTCGATCCACCTGGATGGATACCTTAGAAAGAAAAACTGCTTTGGAAATTATAGCTTTGTATTTGAAAACTTTAAGAAGATTTGTTAATTACAATAAATTTTATCAAGAAGAAATAAATTTTTGGCAAAAGGTTTTAAAAGAAAAAATTGTTGAAAATAAAAGTGATATTAATTTAATTTTCTGTTTTTTACTTTTAGAAGATTTATATTCTTTCAATACTTGGGAAAAGATTTTTGATGAACTTTTAAAAGAAAACTATTTAGAATGGGGAGGCCTGAGTACGATTTCAAAAAATAATCCCAGATTTTTAGACGAAGAAGATGGTGAGCGAGGAAAAGCTTATCATTCAGGAGATAGTTGGTATTATTTAAATAACCTTTTAGCTTATTGTTTAATGAAAATAAATCCTAAAAAATATGAAAGAATCATTAAAAAAATTTTCGAAAGTAGTAAAGAAGATTTACTTTTTGATGGTGCTTTGGGTTGGTCAAGTGAAATCAGTAGTGCTAAAGAAAGAAAAAGCGAAGGAGCCTTAGTTCAGTTATGGTCCATGGCTAGTTTTATCTTTGCTTTTCTAAAATCTGGATATCTTTCTCAAATTTTTCCGCAATCGCCATAACATCATCGCCATAAAAACGCAAAGAGGGTTTAGACCAATTAGAACCAGCAAAATAAATCATCGCTGCTTTCCATTCATCTTGATAAATCCTTGAGGCAGCACCAGAATCCGTTAGTTTTAAAGCCGCAGCTATAAAAGCATCTAAATTATTCCATGGTGACGGAGGACGATTGCCAGTGATTTGAGAAACACGATCTCGGTATCTCATCCAAGTTGAAGGAAGAAATTGTGCTGGTCCCATCGCTCCACCCCAACCATACCAAGGTTTACAAGAAACAGGCATTCGATCAGGATCTAAACCAAGTTCTTTGACAATTTGTTCAAAAAGGGGTTGTTCTGAAGGTTTCATGGCCTCTTTATAATGGCAAGTACCTACATTTTGGCCAAGTTTTGATTCATAATGAATCACTGCTAATAAAAAGGCTGGTCTAATACCTGTGTATTTCTCAGCAATTTTAGCTAAATCATAAGCTTGACCAAAAGTAATAGCTCCACCTCCACCAGCAAGACGATAAATTTGTTCCCGAATTTGAGCGGCTGTTTTTTCAGATTCTTCTAAAAGCTCTTGATATTTAGCTTCTTGTTGAGAAGCTTCGGCCAATAAAACCTGTTTTTGTTTTTTAAGATCTTGAAGCTCCGTATATTTTATTTTTGATAAAGCTAGAAGTTCGCTTTGTTCTTCTAATTCATTTTCTAATTGGATTTTTTCTTTATTTAATTTTTGATTTAAGGCTTGAAGATTATCTAATTCATTATTAATTTGATCTTGAAGTCTTTGCAAGTAAAAGAAATTATTAAAATAATCAGACAATTTTGCCTCAGCTAAAAAAACTTCAATTACATTTCTTTGTCTTAATTGATAATAATATCTTAATGCCGCAATTAAAATTTCTTTGGATCGGTTAATTTTTTCTTCGGTAATCTTGATTGATTTTTTTGTTTCATTAATCCGTTGATTCAATCTTTTAATACTCAAATTAATAGCTCTGATTTCTAATTCGGTTTTTTTAATTTGAGCTTCGGTAGCTTTTAATTCATTTTGAAGGTTTCTTTTTTGAGATTGGATATGGCGGATAGTTTTTTTATACTCTTCAATTTGCTGCATTACTTTTTTAAGTTCAGCTTCTAAAGATTCTTTCTGTTTTTCTAAATCTCCTTGAGCTAATTTTGAATTTTCGAAATTATGGTTTAAAGGAGCTGCTACTACATTTAAACCTAAAAGAATTAAAATTAAAAGAAAGAAGGAATTTTTAAAAGAAACAAAAGTATAAAAAAATTCTTTAAAATTTAAAAAATTCTTTGTCACAGGTTTGGGAAAAAATTTCTGATAATCCTTTGGTTTAACGTCTTCAATTTTAATCATAAGTAAATTAAGTTGTTGGTTTTGTTTCTTCTACACCCTCAGCTTCAGCAATCGCGGTTACAACAACTGTTTTTTCATCAATTAAAACCTTCACATTTGAAGGAAGAGGAAGATCCTTGATGTAAATTGATTGACCTATTTCAGTTAAAGAAGATAAATCAACTACAATTTTCTCAGGCAAATTTTGAGGTAAAGCTGAAACAGGGAGTTCATGAAGATTAAAATTAAGTATCCCTCCTTTACGAAGAACAGGTGCTTCACCTACAAATTCTAAAGGAACTTCAGTTTCCACTTCTCTTTTCAAAGAAGGAACATAAAGATCAAAATGAATAATTTTATAAGTCAAAGGATGGACTTGAACTTCTCGTAAAAGTCCTAATAATTTTTTAGTTTCAAATTCAAATTCAAAAAATCCAGTTTCATGTTTTTGATAAAGCTTATAAAATTCTTTTTCTTCAGCATAAATCGGTTGTGATTCTAAATTAGGTCCATATAAAACTCCTGGAATCTTTCCTTCTTTTCGATAATTCTCTGCTTTTTTATTTGGATCGCGAAGATAAATTTTCATTGTAAAAATCTACTTAGAACTAACAACTTACAACTCCTTCAGTTCATGGTGGTTGTGCCCCCAGGAGGACTCGAACCTCCAACCACCGGCTTAAAAGGCCGTTGCTCTACCAGTTGAGCTATGGGGGCATATTAATATTATAAACAAAAAATAAGAACTTCCAAAATAATTCAGTTCAACCAACTTAACTTTCCCTCATCGAATAACAGAATTTTTTATTTTGTGCATATAAAATGCTATCGCCCCTTATATGCACATCTAAAATAATCTTTTGTTATCGAATCTTCCGTAATCGAATTACGGAAAATTCCCCATCTTGACTTTTTTAACTAACTTTATCTTAAATTTAAATTAAAGATGAAAAAACTTGAATTTTCAAAAAGCTTTACTCTAATAGAACTCTTAGTAGTTTTAGCCTTGATTGCAATTTTAGCCACAGTCTTAATTGTTGTCATTCAACCAACAAAAATCTTTCAATGCGTTTAGAAATGTAGGCATTCATGATTATGGTAATGATTCATCGATAAGTAAACAACTTTCTTCCTATAATAACTTCTTTTCTGGCATCATTGACAAAGTTCGCATCTACAATCGTGCTCTCTCAGCCGATGAAATAAGAACAATTTATGAAGCCACAAAATAGTATGTCGTAACCTTATGGTGTCAAAATTGATTTTTTATTATTTTTGTTTCTTGTTAGAAGATGATTTATGTTATAATTTAACTATGGTTAATAAGATTTTTACAAATATAAAAATTTTCAAAAACAAAACACCTTTTGTGGTGGTTCCTTTGAAATTATGGCAAGAAATTGAAGAAAAAATTGAAGAATTGGAAATGTTACAAGCTAAATATTTAAGAAAGAAAATTGAAAAAGCAAGAAAAGAGAAGAAACTCTATTCTCCAGATGAAGTCAGAAAAATTTTGAAAATTAAATGAAATACTATTTTAAACCCTCGGCTCTTCGTGACCTCAAAAAATTACCTAAAAATATTCGTAAAAGAATTCTTGATAAATTGGATTTTTATATGAAAAAAGATAATCCTTTTATATTTGCCAAGCCTATTAAAGATAAAACTTTAGGAGATTATCGCTTTAGAATTGGTGATTATCGGGTTATTTTTGATTATGATTCCAAACAAAACATAATTATAATTTTAAAAATTGGTCATAGAAAAGATATTTATCGTTAATAATATTGCATAGACTTATTGATAAAGTCCGCATCTACAATCGTGCTTTCTCAGCTGAAGAAATAAGAGCTCTTTACGAAGCTACAAAATAAAATTAACATAATTAAAACCTCAGTCTTAAATTTTCATTCTACTAAAACGCGCGATCGCGCGCAATAGTAAACTTTTCCGTAATCGAATTACGGAAAGTCAATCCTCCGTAATCGAATTACGGTATTTTTTGTCTTGTGCATATAAAATGCTATCGCCTTTTATATGCACATCTAAAGATAATCTTCCGTAATCGATCTTCCGTAATCGAATTACGGAAATTTTTGAATTAAGGATTAGATAATCTTACAAAACAATTTTGTCACCTACTTCAATATCTTTTGTGGTTTCAATAATCAAACCACATAGTTCGTTTTCATTTACTTCCTCAACAGGTATCCTATTTTTTTCTAAACTAATGATTTTGCCTGAGCCAAGAACTTCATTGTTTCTTACAATCGTTACTTTTTGATTTAATTTTATTTTCCCAGAAATAACTCTGCCACCGATAGTTTTTTTAGTTTTTGTTTTAGAAAAAGTAGCTAAAACTTCCAATTCTCCTTTAGGTAAACTTATTTTTTCTTCACCTTTAAGATAACTTAAAAACTTTTGTTCAATTTCATAAATAACTTTACTTTCGAAAAAAGGTAGATTTAAATTTTTAATCATTTCCAAAATTTGTTTTTGATTTTTCACATTAAAACTAATGATCATTCCCTTGAAATCTCGAGCAAAATTAACATCTTCCACGGTTACAGGGCCTAAATCAGCTTTAGCAATTTTTAAATTAAGATGGTGATCTTTGGCTAATTTTATAAAAATATTTTCTAAAGCTTCTAAGCTTCCGATATGATCTGCCCTCAGGATAAGTAAGTAATCTGCTTTAGCTTCAGGATTGAAAAAAATAACTTTTTTAGTCAGTGTTTTTTCTTTTTCTTCTAATTTTTCTTGAATTTCTTTGATTTCTTTCTCGGTACCAATTTCAAACTCTTCGCCTACTAAAGGTAAATCATTAAAATTACCAACTAAAAAAGGTTTAGAAGGTAGCGCCGAGTCAATTCGTCTTCCTAGATCATCTTCAAAAATTTTAATTTTACAAAAAGCAGTTTTTGTAATTAAATAATCTCCATAATTGATTTTACCTTCCTTTAAAATAGCTGAAGCTAAAATTCCTCTTTGGGGATCTTTAATTGCTTCTAAAATAAATCCTTTACCAGGGGCTTCGGTTTCAACTTTCAGATCATGAATATCTCTTAACAAAATCAATGTTTCTAATAAATCTTCAATCCCAATTCCTTTCAAGGCCGAGATTTCAACCACAGGTACTTCCCCACCCCATTTTTCAGGAATAACTCCTTGCTCAACTAATTGAGATAAAACTTTCTCAGGATCTGCTTCTTTTTTGTCAATTTTATTTAAAGCCACCACAAAAGGAAGATTATTTGCTTTAATATATTCTAAACTTTCAAGGGTTTGGGATTTGATGCCTTCATCAGCAGCAATGACTAAAATGGCTATATCCGCGATTTTAACACCCCTTTCTCTTAATTTATTAAAAGCCTCATGTCCTGGTGTATCAATAAAAGTGATTTTTTCTTGATTAAATTCAATCTCATAAGCACCGATTTTTTGAGTAATTCCTCCAGCTTCTTTTAAAGCGACATTACTTTTTCTTATCGTATCTAATAAAGTGGTTTTGCCATGATCGATATGTCCTAAAATAACTATAATCGGAGGTTTTTTGATGAGCATTTTTATTTTTCATTTTTCCAAAATCTTTGGAACTTTTAAATAATGATTTTCTTTTTCAGGAAAATTATTAATAATTGCTTGTCTTGTTTCTTCCTCGGGATTATGAGGTTCATCCTCTCTTAAATCAAGTTTTTCTAAAATATTCGTCAAAGGTTCAAAATTTTCAAGTGAGAGTTCATTGATTTTTTCAACATAAGCTAAAATTTTGTTTAAATCTTCTTTCAGTTTCTCGATTTCTTCTTCCGTCAATTTCAATCTGGCTAATTTAGCTAAATGTTGAATTTGATCACGACTAATCATTAAATTTAATTATAAACCAAAAAGATTAAAATACCATTGGCTGATTTGATCTCCCAAAACAATTGTTAATAAAACACCTAAAAACAAAAAGGGTACAAAAGGAATTGGTTGTTTCAATTTTTTTGTTTTCAAAATTAAATAAAGCCCATAGAAGGAACCAAGAAAAGAAGCAAAAATAATAGTTAATAAAACATCTCCTGGTCTTAAAAATAGTCCAATTAAAAACATGAGCTTCACATCACCCAATCCAATTCCTTTTCCTAAAGTAACCAAATAAATTAAAAGAAATAAAAAACTTCCTAAAAAGGCAGAAAAGATTGGTTCTAATTTACCCAAGGAAGGAAAGAAATAGTTAAACAAATAAGAAAAATCTCTTGGAACTACAAAGAAAAAATATTTAAAAATTAAAAAGAAAAGAGCTACCCCGATGCCAAATAAAATCAAACGATCATCAACTAAAAAAGTTTTCCAATCATAAAGAGCTAAAACAAAAAGAAGACTTAAAAAAATTAAATAAAAGAAAAACTCAATCAAAGAAAATAAAACAAATTGTGTTTTTAAAGAATAAGCCAAAAGATAAACCCAAAGACCAGTCAATAACTCCACTAAAGGATATCTTAAAGAAATTTTACTTTGACAATTTCGACATTTACCTTTTTGAAAGATAAAACTTAAAAGTGGAATCAATTCAAACCAACTTAAAATTCTTCCACAATGCGGACATTTTGATCGAGACAATAAAAAATCTTCACCCTTTTCCAGTCTTAAAGCAAGGTTATTCAAAAAAGATCCCCAAAATAAACCAAAAATTAAAAAAAGCATGATTAAGAAGCCATTAAAGTTAATTTTTAAAATCCATCTCTAGTTTAATAAATTCCTAACTCCCGCTAGTTTAGAAAGTCTGAACGTATTTAGTAAGTTGTAACAGAGGAATTAAAAGAGAAGCTTCTAAAAGTCCTAAACCTCCACCAATAAGCACAATTAAAATAGGTTGAAGGGCTTCTCCAATATTCGCCAACTGATTTTCAATTGCTTCATTATAGAATCCGGCTAAAGTTAAAGAAATTTCTCCCATTTGACCTGTTTTTTCTGCGGTTTTCATACCTTCAATCACAATCGTCGGAAAAAGATGAGGAAATTGGCTTAAGGCTTCACTTAAAGGTCTTCCTTTTTTAACCTCTTCAATAATAGAGACCAAGGCTGATTCATAGAAAGGATGAGCAATACTTGATTTGACAATTTCCAGAGCTTCCACAATAGGCACACCACCCTTTTGAAGATAATAAAGAGAATCAAGGAATTGAAAAATATACATATTTTTAATCAAGGAACCAAAAATAGGTAATCCATTAACCAACTTAAAAAGAACAAATCTTCCTTCTGGGGTTTTAAAATAATCAAAAGCATAATAAATAAAGAAAGAAAAAATAATTAAAAGAAAGAGACCAAATTTCAAAAGGAAATTCGAAATATTTTGGAAAAGCTGAGTAATAAAAGGCATGGGAATGTTATTATCAACAAAAATTTTAGTTATTTGAGGCACAATAAAATAAAACAAAGCAATCATAACTCCCACAAACAAAACTAAAACCATAATAGGATAAATCGAAGCTTGCAAGAGTCTGTTTTTAAATCTTATTTGGGATTCAAGATGCTTAGCTAAATAATCAAGAATCTCCTCTAAGGCACCCACTGATTCTCCAACTTTGATCATTCCTAAATAATAAGCATCGAAAATATGAGGGAAACGAGCTAAAGTGACGGAAAAAGGTACACCGGAAATAAGATCAGTATAGATTTCAATTAAAATAGAACGAAGTTCAAAATTAGTGGTTGTTTCTGATAAAGATTTAACTGATTCATCCAAAGGAGTTTTAGCTTTAATTAAATAGGCTAATTGTCTGGTAAAAAGATAAACATCTTTAAGACTGGCTTTTTGGAAAAACAAAGGTCCTCCTTTTTTCTCAGCCAAATAAGTAACTAAAAGTTCTTGTTCTTGTAAAATTCGAAGAGCTGCTTCTTTACTTTCCGCGGTAATCACTCCTTCTTTTAAACGACCTTCCCGAGTAAAAGCTTTAAATTCAAATTTCATTTTTCCAGAAGGTATCTTAATCTGGTTGGGTTAAGGCTAAATTCAATAGCTTTTTCAAGACTTATCTCATCCATTAAAACCAAATTGGCTAAAGATCGATCTAAAGAAATCATTCCTTCAGCTAAGCTGGTATCAATAACGCTATCAATTTGATAAACTTTGTTTTCACGAATTAAATTTCTTATCGCATTATTAGCAATTAAAACTTCACAAGCAGGAACACGACCACCTTTAATTTTAGGAACTAATCTTTGTGAAACAATACCAATTAAAGTCGAAGCTAATTGCATTCTTCCTTGATTTTTCTGATTTTCAGGTAAAACATCTACAATGCGATCAATCGTTTGGGCGGCTGAATTTGTATGTAAGGTTCCTAAAACTAGATGACCTGTTTCCGCGGCCGTTAAAGCAATCGAGATTGATTCTGGATCTCTTAGCTCACCAATCATAATCACATCGGGATCTTCTCGCAAAGCTGCTTTTAAAGCTCGGTGCCAATTGGGTGAATGGGTAGGAATTTCTCTTTGGGAAATCACAGCTTTATCAGGTGTAAAAATATATTCAATGGGTTCTTCAATGGTAATAATATGAGCTTGTCTTTGGTGATTAATAGCATCAATCATGGCTGCCAGAGTTGTTGATTTACCCATTCCTGCTGGGCCTGTAATTAAAATAAATCCTTGTCTTCTTTCCACAAATTCATTCAAAATTGGAGGTAAATTTAACTCTTCAATATTTTTAATTTCATTAGGAATATGACGAAAAGCACCAGCCCAACCATTAAATTGCAAATAAACATTAGCGCGAAATCTTGTCCTTTCATCTAAAGAAAAAGAAAAGTCCAGGTCTTTGTATTTAAAAATCCTTTTTTGTTGTTCTTCATTTAATAAAGAAAAAAGCATTTTTTTTGATTCCTCTGGAGTAATTAAATCAAATTGAGTTAAAGGAAAAAGATCACCATCTTTTCTCATGATCGGAAAACTACCAGGTAAAAGATGCAAATCAGAAGCTCCTTGTTTAGCAATAAAATAAAGAAATTCTTTTAATCTTTCTTCCATTTATGCTACTTTGAAAACTTCTTCTACAGAAACCAGACCTTTATTTGCTTTTATTATACCATCTAACCTCATCGAAATAAAACCTTGTTGTTTAATAATTTCTAAAATTTCTGGTTCACCTTTATGTTCTAAAACAGCTTGAGCTACTTCTTTCGTCATTTCAAACATTTCAAAAATACCCATCCGACCAAGATAACCTCTTTGATGACATTTTTGACAACCACGACTTTGGTAACATTTAATTTCAAGATTTTGCCATTCTGGAGGAGCATCTTTTAAAATTTTCTCTGCTTCCCTTAAAATATCTCGAGGACATTCTTTTTCTTCTAAGCAATGAGGACATAATTGTCTGACTAATCTTTGAGCAATCACTAAATTAAGAGTTGAAGGAATAAAATAAGTTTTCACACCCATATCAATTAATCGAGGAATAGCTCCTGAAGCAGTATTAGTATGCAAGGTTGAAAAAACCAAATGTCCAGTTAAGGCAGCATGGGTAGCTAACTCAGCGGTTTCTTCATCTCTAATTTCCCCTACCAAGATTACATCAGGATCTTGTCTTAAAATTTCTCTTAAACCACGAGCAAAAGTATAACCAATTTCTGGTCTCACCTGAGATTGATTAATACCCACAAGTTTGTATTCCACTGGATCTTCTAAACTAATAATATTAATGTGTTCTTTGTTGATTTCTTGAATCAAGGCATATAAAGTGGTAGTTTTTCCGGAACCGGTGGGACCAGTGACAAGAATCATACCGTAAGATTTTTTTAAATTCCTTTTCACAATCTCACTATGATAATCACTTAAACCAAGTTCTTGAATTTTCTTTAAACCAACTAGAGGATCTAAAATTCTAATAGCTACTTTTTCACCATTGATCGTAGGTAAAATACCAACGCGGAAATCAATTTCTCTTCCTTGTAAAGTTGCTCGAAAACGACCATCTTGGGTAATTCTTGTTTCATCCAACTTAAGATTAGTTAAAATTTTGACACGATTAACTAAAGGATAATGTAAATCCTTGGGCAAATAAGCCATAGTTTTTAAATCACCATATAAACGAAATCTGATTCTGGACTTATCGGGAAGAGGTTCAATATGGATATCTGAAGCTCTTAAAGAAACAGCTTTACGAACGAAAAGTTCAAAAAGTTTAATTACCGGTCCTTCCTCCCCACTAATGACTTCTTGTTGAAAAGTTACTGGTTTTTCCACTTCGATTTTTCGACCACTGGCACTCCGCCAATCAATCACTAATTTTTTTAATTCAGTTTGAAAATCATAATAATCTTCTAAATGAATATAGAAATCACGACTTGAAATCAAAAAAAGCTGGACTTCAGCTTTTAAATTTATTTTTAAACCTTCAATAATCTTACTTTGCAAATTAGGAATTTCTGGATCAACGACGCCTAAATAAAGAATATTATTTTTAAATTCTAAAGGTAAGATTTTATAATTTCGGGCCACTTGTTCTGGAACTTTGGCTAAGGCTTCTTTAGATAAAACCTCATCGGGTTCAAAGGTTTTAATAGGTAAATTAAAAACTTTGGCTTTAAAATCTAAAAATTCTCCTGGTGGAATCAATCCTTTAGTAATAAAAAAATCTTCAAAATCAATGTTATTTAATTTAGCATCTAAAATCCAATTTTCAATCTCAGGATATTTGTCTTTAAAATGAGAAATAATTAACTCTTCTTTCATTAATTAAAATAATTTTTCCCTACCTAATTCTTCAGGATTAATCGGAGGAATTTCGATTTTAGCTATGGTTAAATTTTTCAAAAACTCGCTGGCAACATCAAAAGGATAATTATTAATAAAATCTAATTGGTTTTTAATTTCATTAACTTTTGGGCTTGGAGGTACTTCTTTTTTAAAAACACCTAACTGCCAAAACAAAATCAAAACCACGCCAGCCGTTAAAAAAAGAGCTAAGATAGTGCTTGTAAAAAATAAAGAACGGTTCATTCCAAAGGCATAAAGTAACTTTCGACTTCAAAGAAAGATTCTTTTTCAGGTGAAAGAGAGGCTTTTTTAATCACCATAAGTCTGACATTTTTCTCCAGAGCTTCAATAAAATTCCTTAGATTTTCTTGTTTTAAATCAGCCTCTAATTTAAAATTTATTATTTTCACAGGCAAGACATGTTGATTTAAAGTTTTAGGTTCATCGGAAATACCAAAGTCAGTCCCTTCAAAAGTTAAACCCACAAGATTGTAAATACTATTTAAAGAAAAAATTAATTCTTCGATCTTAGGTTCAGTCGGAAGCCAAAGATTCAAAGTCTCTTTATTAGCCAAAAGCTGTTGAATATTAGCATTTTGAGAAAAATTTTGAATTAGTTTTTCCATTGCCTTAATTTCTTTTTCTTTATTTCTTAATTCATTCAATTTTTGAACTAATCTTAAAATTTCTTGATATTGAGGATAAAGGTTATAAAAAAGTAAATAAAAAATGATACTTATAAGAATCACGGGTAAAAGTTTGGTCAATAAACTCATTTATAAAAACTTGGTTTTAAATAAAGGACCATCGAAAAATTAATTTGATTTTTCTCTAAGCGAGGAGAAGTATAAGACCGAAGTTCCAAATCAGAATGGTTTGTAAGATAACGATGAAATCTAATATAATCATTCCAATGAGCGACACTAGCCTCAAAACTAATTTCGTTTTTTTCCGCGTCAAAATCGAAATTTTTTATCACCAAAAATTTGGGCATGAGTTGATTAAACTTATCAATCACAAAATTTAAGGAACGTTTAGTTTTTAAAATTTCCACTAGATTAACTAACTGAGAAAAAACAAAATAAGCTTCATTTGAACTGAGTTTACCTGAAAGTTCAGCTTCTTTTTGATTTAATTGGGTTTCTAAATTATTTATCTGAGTATTTAATTGTTGTTGATAAAAATCTAAACCCCATCCTAAAGCTAATTCAATAAAAATAATTAAAAGAAAAGGAAAAACAAGGCCAAAAGGAATAAATTGCCTTAAATCAAAATTCATGATTATTATTTTACCTTAATAATTTTCTAAATAAAAGACCAACGGGTTGTGAAAAAATAGCTGACTTTTCTTTTAAAAGCTTGAATTTATCTCCTTTAACAATTTCGCTGGGTAAAAGAATTTCTTGTTGATATTGACTTAATCGATGAAGTACTCCTTCTTTAAAACCAGGGATCAAAGGAATCCCACCACTCCAGTAAATTTTATCAATTTTTAAGAGGAAATTGTTTTCTAATTTTTCGATCTCCGCTTGGATCATGCCACTTAAATTATTAAGGAAATTTTCCGCTAAATACTTTAATTCCTTTTCTTCAGGATTAAAAAGAAAACCTCTTTTTGAAATTAAACTTAAAACTTCCTCTTCCGAATATTGAGTAATTTTCATTATCGAATCAAGATAATCATAACCTCTTATTTTCAATTTATTCCCATAAATGGTCACTCCATTTTTAATAAGATGTAAAGTGCTGTAAGAATGACCCAAATCAAAAACAACAAAATTACCTGTTCTTCCCCAAAAATAAGGTTCCAGGTTAAAGTATTCAATACCATAACCAGAAAATTTCAATTTAATTAAAGAAGCAACATTTTCAAGTTTTTGAAGATAGCTTTTCGGAACCGCTGCTAAAAAGACTAACCATTGTTTGGCTTGGTTTTCTGGTTGAATTTCAATATATCTAAACTCAATCTCAATTTCTTCTAAGGATAAGGGAATTTGTTTTTGGGATTCAAAACGAACCACTTGAGGTAAACTTTTTTCAGGAATATAAGGAACCAAAAAACTTGTAGCAAAAACATAAGGAGTAGGTACGTTAAAAATCACATGATTGGCTTTGGCTTTGGCTGTTTTCAAAAATTCTTTAATAAGAGAGGCCAAATTTTCTTCTAAAATATAAGAAGAAAGAGAAATTTCTTTAAAACTTACAATGGGGATAATGCCAAAATGAGCAATTTCCAAACTATTTTCTTTTTTCAAACCCTCAACAATTTTAATATTCATGGAACCAAAATCAATACTTAAAAAGTTTTGGCTGAGGAGACTTTCAAAAAAAGGTATGGTGAGCTTCATAACTAAATTATACAATAATTATTTAAAAGAAATCCTCTCTCCTAAATATTGTCTTTATTGTTTAAAACCCCATCAGAATTATCTTTGTGAATCTTGTTTAGAAATTTTGAATTTTTCAATAAATTTTTCTTGTCTGGAATGCGGTTTAAGGATAATGAATCGGTGTCCGCGAAAAAATCATCGAAAAATAAGGTTTCTTATCAGTTTCGGTGAATATGAAAAGGAGTTTTATAAAAATTTAGTCCTTCTCGGTAAAAATGGTTATTTTGAAATTTTAAAAGACCTTGGAAAAATCATCGGAAAAATTTTAAAAAATTATGATTTTTCTCAATATTACTTAGTGCCGATACCTTTAACAAGGAAAAAACTTTGGCAACGAGGCTATAATCAAACCGAGGTTTTATGTGAAGCCATAAGCCAAGAAACAGGTCTTAAAATAGCCAAAATTTTAAAAAAGATCAAAGAAACAAAAGATCAAGCTGAATTAAGTTATGAAGAAAGATTAGTCAATCTTGAAGGTGTTTTTAAATTTGAAGGAGATTTTGTGCCTCAAAAAGTAATTCTCGTGGATGATGTCAAGACAACAGGAGCTACTTTAAAAGAGTCAGCTAAAATTTTAAAAAAGGCGGGAGTCAAAGAAATTATTGCTTTAACCATTTTAAGATAAAATTAAATTAATGATTTTAGTTTTAAACTTTAAGGATTATCTGAAAAGTGAGAAGGAATATTTAAAAATTGTGAAAGGAATCGAGAAAATAAAAGAAGTTGAATTTTGGTTGGCAATTAATCCTTATTTTTATTTTTCTTTGGCAAAGAAACTAAAAAGAAAATTTAAGATTGGTTTACAAAATTTAGCCCCAATTTCAGAAAAACCACAGACAGGAGAAATAAATTATGATTTTAAGTTAATTGATTTAGCTGATTTTGTTTTGATTGGACATTCAGAAAGATATCGTCTTGGTGAAAATCTTGAAATCATTAAAGAGAAAATCAAAACCCTTCAGAATAAAAATTTAAAACTTTTAATTTTTTTTAGTGAAAATTCTTACAAGCCGAAAAATAAATTTCAAGAAGTTAAAAAGAAAACAGAAAAAAATTTAAAAGAATTTTTAAGCGTGCTAAAGAAAGAAAATTATAAAAAAATTTATTTTGTTTATGAACCTTGGTGGGCTATCAGTACTGAAGGTGGAAAAATTCCAGAAAAGAAATTTTTAGAAGATTTTCTTTTATGGTTTAGAAAAAATTATCCCTTCCCTATTTTTTATGGTGGTTCTTATAATTCCAATTTGGCTCAACTTTATAAAAATTTAAATTTTGATGGTTATGTTTTAGGAAGGGCTTCAACTGATTTAAATGAATTACGGCTTATCACAACAAGAAGCTGAAGAAAGGTTAAAAAAATTTGGACCAAATATTTATTGGAAAAAGAGGCAATTTCCTTGGCTTCGCTTTTTCAAAGAACAGGTTTTTAATTATTTTAATATTGTTTTGTTTATTGCTGTTTTAATTTCCTTTTGGGGTGGAGGTTCAGAAATTGAGTCTTTATTAATATTTATATTTTTACTTTTAGCCATTGGAGTCGCTTTGTGGAGTGAAATCAAATTTCATCAGTTATATCAAAAATTAATTAAATATTTAAGCAAAAATATTACCGTGATTCGTGATGGTAAAGAAAAAGTGATCAAAGCAGAATATCTAGTTCCCGGAGATTTAGTTTATTTAACTAAAGGAGAAATTATTCCCGCTGATTTAAAAGTGATTAAGGCTATTGATTTATTAGTGGATGAATCAGTTTTAACTGGAGAAATCAAACCAGTTGAGAAAAAAGAAAATGAGATTCTCTATTCAGGAACAAAAATTATTGAAGGAGAAGTTGAAGCTGAAGTTATAGCTACCGGTGAAAAAACAAGATTTGCTCGAATTCATAAATTAACTCTAGAAACAGAAAAACAAGGAGCTTATCGTAAAGAAATGGAGCGTTTTACTCAAGATTTAGTGAAAATGGTCCTTCTTTTTATGTTTATTGTTTTCTTTGTTAATGTTTTTCGTTATCCTAACTTTCAAGAGCTTCTGGTTTTTTCCTTAGCCTTGACAATTTCTATTATTCCCGAACACTTACCTGCTATTGAAATTACCGCCTTGATGATTTATACTCATTTATTCTCCAAAAGAAAAGTAATTACCAAAAGATTATCAGCGATCGAAGATTTGGCCCTTATTGATGTTTTATGTGTTGACAAAACAGGAACAATTACGACTAATAATTTAGAAGTTGAAAAGATTGAAACAAAAAATGAAAACTTATTTTTAGAACTGGCCTTATCTTTAACTTTTGGCCTTTCTCAAAGATACTTATCTGATTTTGAAAGGGCTTTAGAAAAGTACGCCGAAGAAAAAAACATTAAATTATCAAAGAATAATTTAATTTCCAGAAAACTTTTTGATCCAAAATTAAGAATTTCCCAAGCCTTCATTGAAAAAGAAAACCAAAAATATTTAGTGGTTATCGGTGCTCCGGAATATTTGGTTAATTACTGCTCTTTAAAGGAGGAGGAAAAGAATAACTGGTTAGAAAAATTTAAAGATTATTCAGAAAAAGGATTCCGAACTTATGCTTTGGCCTATAAACCAATCTATCAATTCGATCAGGAAAAGGTTGATTTTATTGAAAAAGATAAAAAAATTAATGATTTAAATTTCCTAGGTTTTGCGATTTTTAGAGATGAATTAAAACCAAAAATTAAAGAAATATTTGAAAAAGCTAAAGAATTGGGTATAGAAATAAAAATTTTAACTGGTGACCGAGCTGAGGTGGCTAAAAGTGTTGCTTTAAAGGCTGGCTTAATAAAAGAAGATGAAAAAGTTTGGCGTGAAGAGGAATTGATGGAACTATCTGAAGAAGAATTTAAAAAGGTGGTTGAAGAAAATAAAATTTTTGCCCGATTATCTCCGGAAAGTAAGTACAAAATTGTTAAGGTTTTAAAGGAAAAACATTTTGTTGGTTTTTTAGGTGAAGGTATTAATGATTTACCTGTCTTGCAGTTAGCCAATGTTAGTTTAGTTGTTGATTCGGCTGTTGATGCAGCAAAAGATATTGCTGATGTTATTTTACTTGAAAAAAGCTTAGCAGTGATTTTAGATGGTATTATTTTAGGAAGAAAAGCATTTTTTAATACTTTAAAATATTTAAAACACGTAATGGTGGGAAATTTAGGTAATTTTTTCTCGGTTGGCTTTTTATCTTTTTTTGTTCGTTTTACTCCCTTAACTGCTTTACTTATTATCATCACGGACACCTTGACCGACCTACCGTTTTTTGCCGGTGTCATTGATAATGTTGATGAAAAAGAAATTAAAAAACCAAAACTTTATGAAACAAAACAATTATTTAAAATAATTATTTCCCTCGGTGCTTTTACAGCTTTATTCAATCTTTTTGTTTTTATGCTTTTCAAAAATAATCCACCAGAAGTTTTAAGAACAATTTTGTTTTTACAAGTAACTTTTTCAGGACTTTTAATTTTTTATTCTATTCGAACCAATTTTTTCTTCTTTCAATCAAAGAGCTCTTTTGTAGTCAATTTGTTTATCCTTGTAGCCATACTTTTAACTTTTCTTCCTGTTCACTCTATTTTGGGTAAATTTATTGACTTAGCCAACCTTCCAGTTAAAATTTCCTTTTCCATCTTGGCGCTTAACTTTCTTTATCTTCTTTTCGTAGATATTTTAAAAATTATCGTTCTCAAAAAAATTTAAAAAAATCTCTCTTATCCTTTTAAAAATTCTAAAATCCTCATTTACAAGTGCCTTTTTCCGCATAAATATGTCCTCCTCGAGCAAAGCCTGAAATCGTCCTTAGAAAAATACCTTTCTTTTTATCTAGATGAAGCGTTTCAACAGCTCCTAATAAATCGGTATTTACCGCTTGGATGACCAATACTTTTTCTGTTTCGTAGATTTTTTTAGCCTTAAATTTAATTCCAACATTAACTTTTAATATCGTAGGTGAGTCGCTTGTCAAACCAGTTAATAATATTTTTCTATCAATTGGTTCTTTAATAAGTGAATATAACGCCTCACATTCTAAATTATCTTTAAAAACAAAAAGTGGATGAGGGGGTGGATTAAATCTTTCGAAATTAGAGATGATAAGTGTATAAGATAAAAAAGGGTTGGTAATAGCTTTATAAAAATTGATTGTCGAGATGATCGTGAAGATTAAACCTAAAATTAAACCTAAGAGAGCGATGATCCACGATTTTTCTAAAACCTTATCAAAAAAACTATAAAAGTCCATAAGTGATTAAAAAAGAAAGATAGACCCCTGCATCAAAACTAGCTGGAAATAGAGTTTGTTTTCCTCAAAGGGTGAGGGACGGGATTCGAACCCGCGACCTGGAGCTCCACAGGCTCCCGCTCTAACCAACTGAGCTACCCTCACCATAGAATATTATAAAACAAAAATATTTAGATTTTATAAAAAATTTTGGCAACACCTTTATGCTCTTGACAAATATTTGAAAATATTTTTTAATATCACTTTCTCTTAAAGGAATACTTTTGTTTCAAAAAACATTATATTTACTTATTTTTCTGTTTTTTCAACATTGTTCTGTTACAGGCTCCCCTTCTAACCAACTGAGCCACCCTCACCATAGAATA
>FWWM01004613.1_pt1 | contig 31830 bp, 35 predicted proteins | sample 2228351 | NCBI WGS metagenome assembly FWWM01 (sample SAMEA103939774, study PRJEB20133) | metagenome | reverse complement strand
TGAGGGGATTTGGAATAAAGGAACTCATTGATAAACACATGCCTCTTCCTGGCTCAAACAGAGGTTATAAGGCATGGAATTACATAGAGCCTATCATGATGATGCTTTATGGGGGCGGAAGGCATATCGATGATTTACGGGAGATTGTTAATGATAAGGCGTTACGGAGGGTAATTAACTTAAAGGAGATTCCTTCTGTCTCAACTGTAGGGGATTGGTTAAGGAGAATGGGAGGTGGTGTAGGGATGACATCATTTAAGGATGTAATAGACATAGCAACAAAGAAGGCCATTGGCCTCCATGATTCAAATGAATATACCTTGTGGTCTGATCCCACATAGATAGAAGCAGAGAAGCGTGAAGCAAAGATGAGTTATAAAGGGTTCAAGGGGTATAAGCCGATCCTTACAGCTTTTAAGGAATTGCCTGTTATTGTATATCACAGATTTAGGGATGGTAATGCCATGGGTGGCACTGTAGAGGCGATTGAGGCAGCCTATAGGGTTTTACCTAAAGGAAAGAGGATACGGCATGCCTCGTTGGACAGCGAGTTTTACAATGCGGATGTGATTAATTTTCTTATGAAGAAAGGGACCACATTCACAATAGCAGTGGACAAAGACCATGCGGTGAAAGAGGCTATAAAGGGGCTTGAGAATTGGAAACCCTTTAAGACAAAGGAAGGGGATAACACAGACAGGGAGATTGCTGAGACGGTGCACACCATGAATGAGACTGAGAAGGCATTCAGGCTTATTGTGCTTAGGTGGAAGAATATGCAAGGGAATCTCTTTAATCACGAAGAGTATAACTATCATGCTATAGCAACAGACCTTGAGTGTTCTGCTTTGGAAGCGGTATGGCAGTACAATGACAGAGGACAGATAGAGAACATCATAAAGGAACTCAATATCTATTTTCAAATGCAAAAGAGATGTATGACTTTTACCTAACCTGTTGGAGCGACTTTTCGAGATTGAGACCTTTCAGATATGGCGAAGGAGAGGTATGTCTTAATAAGGGTTTTTGAAGAGAAAAAGGCATAAAAGTCTGTTATTGAAAGAGATAGTAATGTAGAAATGTAATATTTGAACTAAATGAACCTTTAAAAAATGCATCTTTGAGTCTAAAAAGAGATATCATCAAATTCTATCGACAGATTTGGGAAAGTCTGACATCTGGAAAATTTTCTACTTGTCTGTTATTTTATAAAAATGGCATTTGTTATAGCATTCTCTGGTAAAGGTGGAACAGGAAAGACAACCCTTGCTGCATTGACCATCCGTTATCTTATTGAGAAAAGGCATAAGCCTGTCCTTGCCATTGATGCAGACAGCAACTCCTGCCTTAATGAGGCACTCGGTGTGCCAGTGCATGCAACAATAGGTAGACTGCGTGAGGAGTCTCTTGCAACTATACGCAGTGGCGCAGAAAGACCAGGTGGTATGAGCACCGAAGAGTTATTTGACTACCAGGTTCAGCAGTCAATAGTTGAGGCAAAAGGTTTTGATCTGCTCGTTATGGGAAGACCTGAGGGGCCCGGATGCTATTGTGCAGCCAATAATATAATCAGGAAATATACAGATAAGCTCTCTGAAAGATATCCATATGTTGTACTGGACAATGAGGCAGGCATGGAGCACCTGAGTAGAAGAACCACACAGAACGTGGACATCCTCTTTATAATAAGTGACCCTTCAAAAAAGGGCCTGCTTACAGCAAAAAGGATAAATAAACTTGTAGATGAGCTACAGCTAAAAGTGGCACGGAGGGTACTCATCATAAACAGGACATCAGAGGAATTGAAAGATAAAACAATTACCCTTCCTTTTGAAGCAGTATTCAATGTTCCAGAAGACAGAGAGATATTCCGTCTTGACCTTGATGGTAAACCAATATTTGACCTGCCCCAGGACTCAGTGGCACTTATCTCAACATTTTATATCCTTGACTCTGTCAATATTCCATAATAGTTATTTAAAATTTTTATTTTAAAATTAAGGTATTAAAAATTGTATTCTAATATGTTATAGTTATAGACTTTTCCCTTTAAGGTTTTTTTGAAAGAACTTTCCCGAAAGGAGAAGAAGGGATGATAATTATAGGTGAAAAGATAAGCATCATAGCAAAAAAGGTAAGAAAGGCAATGGATGATCGTGACCCCAAACCACTACAGGAGCTTGCAGATGCTCAGTGGAAGGCAGGCGCTCACTTTATTGATGTCAATATAGGACCTGCCGAGGAAAAGGGCGAGGATCTTATGAAGTGGATGGTGGAGAGTATTCAGGAAAAGGTCTCCCTGCCACTCTGCCTTGATACCACTAATGCATCTGCCCTTGAAGCAGGTCTAAAGGCTCACAACAATGAATGGGGAAAACCATTGATTAACTCAACTTCGAACGACCCTGAGAGATTTGTTATGCTTGAGCTTGCAGCAAAATACAACGCAGAGATTATTGCCCTCACAGTTGGTAAAGGTGGACTGCCTGCAGATGCTGAAGAGAGATGTGCCATTGCTGCTGAGATAATGGCAAGGGCTGCTGAATACGGTGTTCCCCTTGAGGACATATACCTCGATCCTCTAATCCTTCAGGTATGCACCACACAGGATCAGGCACTACATGCACTCAAGGCAATAAGGATGTTTAAGGAACTGAATGACCCCCCCATGAAGACAGTTGTTGGCCTTAGTAATATCTCTAATGGCGTACCAAAGGAGATGAGGAGTTTAATAGACAGAACATATTTAACCCTACTCATGTACGAGGGACTCACAGCAGCAATAATGAATCCACTTGATAAAGAATTAATGCACACAATGAAGACAACCGATGTATTTCTTGGCAATACATTATATGCACATTCATATCTGGAGATGTGAAAAACAACACAGATGAACGCAGATTAGTTGCTGATAATCAGAGAGGACGCTCATCGTCCCAGATATATCTGCAGTAATCTGCGATTCTTTTAATCTGTGATCATCTGCGATTTTTAAGGAGGTAAAACATGGCTTTTACAGTTCCTAAGGAGAATTACAGCGGAAGGGTCTTAAGCCTTGAATTTGGTAAAGCCCCCAATACCCTAACCATAGGTGGTGATGAGACCCTCCCTTTCCTGTCCTTTGAGGGCAATATACCAAATAAACCCGTAATTGCATACGAGGTTCAGGACTCACAAATTGATGATTGGCCTGAGACGCTTGTCAAGGTTTACAAAGAAGTAAGTAACGACCCTGTTAAATGGGCACAGTATTGCCAGAACGAATTAAAGGCAAAGGCTATTGCATTAAGACTGGTAAGCACCCATCCTGATAGAGAAAATCGTTCTGCGGATAATGCTGCAAAGACAGTAAAAGATGTTCTAAAAGCCATTGAAATACCCCTTATCATACTCGGTTCAAATCATGTTGAGAAAGACTCAGAGGTACTTGTGAAGGCCTCTGAGGCAGCAAGTGGTTATAACTGCATCATAGGAAAGGCACAGGAGGGAAATTATAAGACGATTGTTGCTGCTGCCTTAGCACATAACCATAAACTGATAGCCATGTCTGAACTTGATATAAATCTTGCAAAACAACTGAATATACTTATTACACAAATGGGTTTTGATAAGTCAAGGCTTATCACTGACCCTATGTGTTCGGCACTGGGTTATGGTCTTGAATATACATATTCAGTCATGGAAAGGATAAGGATTGCAGGCCTTCTTCAGAATGATGCTACCATGCAACCACCAATACTTGGTGATGTGGGAATGTATGTATGGAAGACAAAGGAGACAATGGCTTCTGAGTCAGAGGTTCCTGAATGGGGGTCCCTTGAAGAAAGAGGCATAGTATGGGAATCAGTCACTGCAACAGCAATGCTTATGGCAGGGGCTAACCTGCTAATCATGAGACATCCAAAGGCTATAGAAGAGGTTGAGAAGGGCATTGAGGAACTTGTTAAGTAAAATCAAAGAGCAAAAATAAAATTCAAAAATAATGGATAATCTTCGATTCTTAAATCTTGATTTTTAATTGGAGGTAAACATGGCTTTATCAGGGATTGAGATATTTAAACTACTTCCAAAGACAAATTGCAAGAAGTGTGGTTTTCCAACATGTCTTGCCTTTGCAATGGCACTTGCACAGGGGAAGGCAGAGATAGCAAAGTGTCCTGATATATCAGAGGATGCAAAGAATAAACTCGGTGAAGCTTCCGCCCCACCAATAAAGACATTCACTCTTGGCAAAGAAGAGAAGGCCGTAAAGCTTGGTGGTGAGACCGTTATCTTTAGGCATGATAAGAAGTTTTTTAACCCCACTGTCCTGGGGTTAAATATCAAAGACACACTCAGCGACGAAGAGTTAACAAAGAAGGCAAAAGAGGTTGCGGATTCAGAGATAGAACGTGTAGGACAGAAATTAAGGGTCGAGGCAATCTCATTAGAGTATGTTTCAAAAGACCCAAAGAGATTCGAGTCAGCAGTCAGGGTTATTGTAGAGAATGCACCTGATGCAGTTATCATTCTGAATTGCAACGACCCCTCTGCACTTGAACCAGCCATCAAGATGATCGCTGACAGGAAACCCCTCATATATTGTGCAACAGAGGATAATGCTGAAGCACTGGCAAACATTGCAAAGACTAACAGAGTTCCTCTTGCTGTCTCTGCCGAAGGACCGGATGCTTTAAGCACTCTAACCGAGAGGATAAAAGGCATGGGAGTTGAGGATATTGTTATAGACCCTCAACCAAAGAATGCAAGAGAACTCATTCATTACAATACGATAATAAGGCGTTCAGCCTTAAAGAAGGGTTTTAAGCCTCTTGGCTATCCGATAATAAATTTTGTTATAAAAGAGGATCCCATACTTGAAGCCAATATAGCATCAATTGCGATTGCAAAGTATGCATCGATAGTCATCCTTAGCAGTGTTGAAAGATGGAAGAACCTTGCACTCTTCACGTTAAGGCAGAACATCTACACCGATCCACAAGTCCCTATGCAGGTGGAGCAGAAGATTTACAAGATTGGTGAACCTACACCTGATTCACCATTAATGATTACAACCAATTTCTCTCTTACATATTTTATAGTTGCTGGAGAAATAGAAAACAGTAAGGTCCCAAGCTGGCTTGCTGTAATGGACTGTGAGGGTCTCTCCGTCCTGACTGCATGGGCAGCAGGGAAGTTCGTTGCATCAAAGATTGCCAATTTTATAAAGGAGAGTGGAGTAGAGAATATGGTTAAAAATAGGGAACTGATAATACCGGGGCAGGTTGCTATACTGAGCGGTGCCCTTGAAGATAAACTCGAAGGCTGGAAGGTAACCGTTGGACCACGAGAAGCAAATGGTCTACCTACATTTCTCAAGAGCAGGGCTGCTTAATCCATGAATGTGTTGACAATCACATCTGTCCAAAATAAAGTTAACATTTTAGAATATCTTGGACAGCAATGGTTGACAATAATTATTATAATCTGATATTATTTCTTAGATAAGAATATGATGAAGGAAATGCACAGATATAGAAAACTTGGTATAAAGTTAACGCCCCAGAGACTTGCGATTCTCAAATATCTTGGCAGTAATAAGTCGCATCCCACGGCAGAAGATATTTATAACGCTGTATCAAAAGAGTTTACCACGATGTCATTCGCAACGGTCTATAATACACTCGAACTACTGCGGGACAAAGGCACAGTGAAAGAATTAAAGATCGAACAGGGGAAAAAGAGATACGACCCTGATACTCGACCTCATCATCACCTTATATGCATCAGATGTAACCTACTGATTGATATATATAAAAGATTTAGACTCAGGGTTCCTGAAAAAATCACAGAGGGCTTTGAAATCAAGGGCAATCATATAGAGTTTTATGGATTATGCCCTGATTGTCAGAACAACGTATGATTCAAATCATACTGTATCATTTTGGTTTAAATAAAGATATATAAAATATCTTCAGCCATAGCTAACTCGCTGTGGCAAAGAGGAGGTCAGTATGTCAAAGATTATTGCCTCTGCTGCAATAAGGGCTGCTCGAGATATTGTAACAAGAGCAGAGGAGATGCTTGATAAGACTATTGCTGAAAAAGGTAAAGACTATTCCTTTGAATTTCCAGATACAGCATTCTACCTTCCAATGATATACGGCATGACAGGCTTTGCTGTTAAGACCCTTGCTGACATGAAGATTGCGCTCGGAATGACTAAGGAGATGCTTCATCCTGAACCCGAGGATACAATATGGAAGCCCTATTTAGGTGAGGCACTTGATTCAGGAATGGCAACACTCTTTGCAGAGGAAATAATTCTTGCACTGAGATACATCAATGCCCTTGAACCTGCTGTTGATCCAGAGACAGGCTATGTCTATAATGGCTTTATCACAGATACAATCCAGAGAAACCTTGGAATACAGCTTGTTGATGGCAGGATGCCAGGGTTTGCTGCAATCATAGGTGCTGCGCCTGACGATGATACAGCAGTAAGGATAGTAAGAGAGCTACAAGAGAAGAATATTCTTATATTTCTTTCAGGCCATGTCAATGGCAACAGTGTGACAAAACAACTACTCAGAAAAAATGTAGAGCTTGGATGGGATACATATATAGTACCTCTTGGACCTGATACAGAACATACACTCTATGCGCTTGACTGGTCTATACGGGCACCTCTCATCTTTGGTGGCGATAAGCCGGGTGATTATAAACGGCTCCTGAAATACACAAAGGATAGGGTCTTTGCCTTTGCCCTTGTCCTTGGCGAACTGGATGACCTGAAGTGGTCAACAGGCGCAGGAGCAATAAACATGGGCTATCCTGCCATATGTGATACAAATGTTCCGGTAATACATCCCACAGGAGTATGCACATATGAAGAGGTCGATAAAGAGCTCGAACATAACAAGATAGTGCAAAAGGCTATAGAGGTAAGGGGATTGAAAGTGGTCGTCGAGAAACCACCAATACCAGTCTCTTACGGTCCTGCATTTGAAGGTGAAAGGATAAGAAAAGAGGATATGTTTATAGAGTTTGGTGGGCAACGTTCACCTGCATTTGAGTGGGTAAGGACAAAGGAATTACATGAGATTGAAGATGGAAAGGTAACCATTGTAGGGACAGATGTTGAGGAGAGATTCAAAAAGGGTGGTGTAATGCCACTCGGTATAGTGGTTGATGTTGCTGGCAGGAAGATGCAGAAGGATTTTGAAGCAATCATTGAGAGGAAATTACATCATAATATAAACGAGGCACAGGGACTGTGGCATATGGGACAGAGAGACATCATATGGACGAGAATAAGCAATCAGGCATACAAGGACGGTATCACCCTTGAGCACATCGGCATAATACATAATGTAATGACCCATAACAGATTTAAGAGCATAGTTGATAAGGTGCAGGTGACAATATATGTTGATGAACAGGATGTCCTGAGGATTCAGGAAGAGGCAAGAAGATCTTATAAAGAAAGAGACCTGAGACTTGCAGGAATGACAGACGAGTCAGTTGATACATTTTACTCATGCCTCCTCTGTCAGTCCTTTGCACCTTCACATGTCTGCGTCATAAGCCCTGAGAGGTTAGGTTTATGTGGTGCGTATAACTGGCTTGATACAAAGGCAGCATTTGAGATTGACCCTACAGGAGGAAACCAACCCATTCTTAAAGGGGAGATTATTGACCCTGTTAAGGGTAGATGGACAGGTGTTGATGAATATTTAAAGATGAATTCAGGTGGAAAGGTTGAAACGCTCAGTCTCTATACAATAATGGATAATCCCATGACCTCATGCGGCTGTTTTGAATGTATTGTTGCAATAATACCCGAAGCAAATGGAGTGATGATAGTGAATCGTGGATATACAGGCATGACACCTATAGGAATGAAATTCTCAACACTGGCTGGAACTGTTGGTGGAGGAACACAAAATCCTGGCTTCATGGGTATAGGTGTTAATTTTATAACGAGTAAGAAATTCCTTTATGCTGATGGAGGCATCAAAAGAATAGTCTGGATGTCAAAGAATCTTAAAGAGAGGATCTCTGAGGAATTCAAAAAGAGGATAGAAGAAGAAGGGGTGCCTGATTTACTTGATAAGATAGCTGACGAGACTATAGCAGAGGATTCGGAAAAATTACTCGAGTTCCTCACAGGTGTAAGTCATCCAGCACTTGAAATGGAACCAATGATATAACCGTGAATCGTGTCCATGAACCTTTGTCCGTTATGGACACGAATAACGGATTTGGAGGTAAAGATGGATAAGGCAATAAAGAGCGCAAATGAATCAGCAGAAAAGATAATTGAATGGGGTGAGGAACATCACCTCGAGACATGCTTTGAAAGGGCAGAAAAATTAAAACCTTGTCCCATAGGTGCATCTGGTGCATGCTGTAAGACGTGTCATTTGGGACCATGCAGGCTTGTTGGCAAGAATGCTGAGGAGGAGGCAAAGGGTGTATGTGGAGCAAGCCTTCCTACCGTGGTGGCAAGAAATCTTGTGAGGATGATAGCAGCAGGAACCGCTGCACACAGTGACCATGCAAGGGATATGGCATTTACACTGCTTGCGGTTGCAAATGGCGAGACAAAGGACTTTCAGATAAAGGACGTGAGAAAACTCTACAGGGTTGCTGAGATACTGAGCGTTGAATTTGGAAATGGAAGGGCAATAAATGATGTTGCCAGGGATGTGGCATTAAAATTCATAGAGGACTTTAGCAGACAACGAGGTGAACTTTATTATCTAAAGAGGGCACCGAAAAAGACTCAGGAAAGATGGAAGAAATGGGGTGTTTCACCAAGAGGAATTGATAGAGAAATAGCAGAGGCGATGCACAGGACATCTATTGGTGTTGACCATGACCCTGACAACCTCCTGACGCATGGTTTAAGAACCGCGCTTGCAGATGGATGGGGCGGATGTATGATAGCCACGGATATTACAGACATACTTTTTGGAACACCAAGGCCTGTAAAGGCTGAGGCAAGCGTTGGAATATTCAAAGAGGATGAGGTCAACCTTGTTGTTCATGGACACGAGCCATCCCTTGCTGAGATGATTGTTGACGTTGCATCCGAGCCTGAGATGATTGCATATGCAAAGTCAAAAGGTGCAAATGGTATAAATCTTGGCGGTATGTGCTGTACTGCAAATGAAGTCCTTATGAGGCATGGTATCCCCACTGCAGGTGGATTCACCAATCAAGAACTTGGAATTATGACAGGCCTTGTAGATGCCATGACTGTTGATGTCCAGTGTATCATGCCTGCTATTACTGAACTCTCCAAGAAGTTTCATACAAAGATTATAACGACATCAGAAAAGGCAAAGATGCCAGGTGCAATGCATGTGCAATATGATGAGCACAAGGCAAAAGAGATAGCCCGTGAGATTATAAAGATTGCCTGTGATAATTTTCCAAACAGAAAAACCGAGGGAAGTCACATTACAGATAAATATCCTGTGATTGCAGGTTTTTCCCATGAGTATATTGAATACATGCAGGGTGGAAGATGGAGGGCATCATTCAGACCATTGAATGACGCTATTATGGCTGGAAGGATTCGTGGTGTTGTAGGTCTTGCTGGGTGTGACAATCCGAGGGTTCCTTCAACAGGCATTCATAGATTCCTCGCAATAGAACTGATCAAGAATGACGTTTTGATCGTCTCCACAGGTTGTGGCTCTGCAGCCTGTGGCACAGCAGGATACCTGACGCCTGAGATGGCACTTGAACATGCAGGACCTGGTTTAAGGGAGGTATGTGAGGCAATAGGGATTCCACCTATAATCCACGTTGGTGCATGTGTTGATAATTCAAGGATACTTACAATCCTTAGTGCAATGGCAAAAGAAGGTGGGCTCTCAGATGAGATCGGGGGAATGCCAGGCGTTGGTATAGCCCCTGAATGGATGAGTGAAAAGGCCATAGCCATTGGATGCTATTTTGCAGCCTCTGGCGTTCCTGTGATATTTGGTGGTGAATCCCCTGTTGGTGCAAGTAAGGAAGTTACAAGGATTATGACAGAGGTGTGGTTTGAGAGGTTTAAAGGTGCAATGCACTTTGAGCCTGACCCTGAGAAGATCCTGTCACTGACCTATGAGTATATAGACGGGGCAAGGGAGGCATTAAAACTAAGAAAATACGAGCCTGGCAAGTTCGGTGCTGAAAGGGTGCTCATGGATATGGAGGCAAGGAGAAAGCTTGAGAAGGTGGCAAACACTCCTCATGCAGGGGTTGGAGGGATAAATGAAGCCCAAAGTTGATGAGACAATAGGCCACATTGGAGAGATACTCACAGAGAGGGAAAAGAGAAGGGGTATACTGATTCATGCACTTCAGAGGGTTCAGCAGGAGTATAATTATCTCCCAGAGGATGCCCTTAGAATGCTATCCGATGAACTGGGCATTCCCCTCTCAGAGGTTTATAGCACTGCATCATTCTATAAACAGTTTTATTTTACACCTCGCGGGAAGAATATCTTAAGGGTCTGTACAGGTACCGCCTGTCACGTAAGAGGTGCACCGAAGGTGCTTGAGAAGTTAGAGGAGGCATTCGAGATAACAGAGGGTGAAACCACCCCTGACCTCTCAATGACACTTGAGACCGTGGGATGTATCGGCTGTTGTGGTCTTGCCCCTGTAGCCATGGTTAATGAGGAGGTTGTTGGTGAGGTGGATATAAAGAAGATAGAGGAGATTATAAGGGAAATAAAGGATTTAGGTTAAGGTTGAGGCTTAGAAATCCTCTTCTTAGTCTTAACCTCAGCCTTAACATATATGAGGGGAAATGGAGCGATTAAATACCATAGATGATTTAAGAAGACTCAGGCAAAAACTGGAGAGGGAAACCTTCAAACCTGACAGGTCGAGGGTAAGGGTTTGTTGTGGCACTGCGTGTGTTGCGTCAGGCTCTAAAAAGGTCGTGGAGAGTTTTAAAGACGAAGCATCGAGGGTGGGTGTTGACCTTGAGATTGTAAAGACAGGCTGTCAGGGTTTCTGTCAGAAAGGGCCTGTGTTAAGGGTAGAGCCTGCAAATATCTTTTATCAGAGGGTAAAATCTTCTGATGTGCCTCATATATTAAACTATACAATACTCGGTAACACACCCTACAGGACGTCACTATACAGGGATAGTTTTCTCACAGAACCCATTCCGGTTATTGAAGATATCCCCTACTACAAGAAACAGTTCAGGATTGCTCTGAGGAACAATGGAAGCATAGACCCACGTAATATCCACCATTATATTGCAGTTGGTGGTTACTCTGCCCTTGAAAAAGCCATTTCCTCCATGAGCCCTGATGATGTGCTTGAGGAGGTAAAGAAGGCAAACCTTCGTGGCCGTGGCGGTGCAGGCTTTCCCGCAGGAAAGAAATGGGAGCATACAAAGAACTCCCCCGGTAAAATCAAGCTTGTCCTTGCAAATGGCGATGAGGGTGACCCCGGAGCATTCATGGACAGGTCAATCATGGAGGGTGACCCTCACAGTTTACTTGAGGGAATGGCGCTCTGTGCCTATGCAACAGGTGCACAGTATGGGCTCATATATGTAAGGCACGAATACCCCCTTGCAGTGGAAAACCTTTCTGTTGCTATCAAACAGGCGGAAGAACTCAGAATTCTGGGGAAGAACATACTTGGCACAGGTTTCAGCTTTACAGTAGATATCCGTGAGGGTGCAGGGGCATTTGTATGTGGTGAATCAACGGCCCTTGTTGCATCTGTTGAGGGTAAGAGGGGCTTCCCAAGACCAAGACCACCAAGGTTATCAGAACCAGGTGGAGGACCATGGGGTTATCCAAGTAATCTCAATAATATAGAGACATATGCCTGTGTGCCTCCAATCATAGAGAGAGGAGCTGACTGGTTCTTATCCATAGGTACAAAGAACTCCCCCGGTACAAAAGTCTTTGCCCTTACAGGAAAAGTAAAGAATACAGGTCTTGTTGAGGTGCCAATGGGTATAACGCTAAGGGAGATAATCTTTGATATTGGTGGCGGAATGATGGGAGATAAGAAATTCAAGGCAATCCAGACAGGTGGGCCATCAGGTGGTTGTATACCTGAGGAATATCTTGACATGCAAGTGGATTTTGACTCTCTCACATCCGTAGGTTCAATGATGGGCTCAGGTGGTATGGTTGTTATGGATGAGGATACATGTATGGTTGATGTCGCAAAATTCTTCCTCTCATTCACACAGTCAGAGTCCTGTGGAAAATGCCCACCCTGTAGAATCGGCACATACCAGATGCTTGAGATACTGAAGAGGATTACATCCGGTAAGGGTGAGGATGGAGACATTGAGAGGCTTGAGGAATTGGGCAAGAAGATTATTGCTGGTTCACTCTGTGGCCTTGGCAATAGTGCACCCAATCCTGTGCTTACAACGATTAAATATTTTAGAGAGGAATATGAGGAACACATATATGATAAATACTGCAGGGCAAAGGTTTGTACTGGTTTGGGGATGTTCAGGATTGAGCACGATGAATGTTTCCTTTGCGGGCTGTGTAAGCAGGCATGCGCCTTTGACGCTGTGAAAGAGACAAGAAATAGCTTCTTTATTGATGAGGATTATTGTACTAAATGCAAGGCATGTTATTTAGCGTGTCCAATAGGGGCAGTGAAAATAGAGAAACAAAAAAGGCAGGCTTCAAAGGGTCAGGTTCTCAAAAGGAGTTAAGATGGTAGAGGAAGATAAAAAAGAGATAAAACCAATAACAATGAAGGACGTTAAGGCAAAGGCTGAGGAGAGAAGGTGTCCTGTCCAGCAGTCCCTTGTATTTATTGAAGAGTTCCTTGCTGAACCAATGTGCGGCAAATGTTTTCCATGCTCCATGGGTAGTTATGAGGCAAGGATAAGGCTGAGTAGGATTGTTGAGGCAGAGGCAACTGAGGAAGATATAGAAAGACTCAAGAGAATCGCATCAAATATGCTTGTCTCATCAATGTGTAAAAAAGGTAAGGATACTGCGCAGTTTATATCAGAGAAGATTACCCTTCAGGAGTTCAGAAGACACCTCAATGGAGAATGCCCTGATATGGAGTGTAAAAATCATATCAAATACATCATAATACCTGAAAAGTGCACGATGTGTGGATTATGTAAGGATGTCTGCAAGGACAATGCAATAATAGGTGAAAAGAGAAAACCTTATTTATCAGGCTATCTGCCATTTGAGATAGCACAAAAGCGATGTACAAAATGTGGCGAATGCATAAAGGTATGCCCTGAGGAAGCGATTATTACAGTTAGCATAAAAGAAAAAGAACCTGTAGGGGTATGAAAATACAAGACTGTTTGAACGGTTCAAACGGTTTAAATACTTTAAACTGTTTAATTATATTGGAGGGTTAAATGGCTAAGACAGTTACTCTAAAGATAGACAATAAAGAAATCAAGACCACTGAGGGCGCTACTATTTTGGATGCTGCCCAGGGTGCAAGCATTCACATACCAAACCTCTGCTATCTGAAAGGCATGAAAGGTATTGGTGCATGCAGACTCTGTCTTGTTCAATTAGAAGGTGGTAAGGGACCTGTAACAGCCTGTACAACAAAGGTAAAGGATGGGATGGTGGTGATAACTGACACAAAAGAACTAAGGGAGATGAGGCAATTCGTCCTTGACCTTATACTCTCCATGCACCCCCTTGATTGCATGACATGCACAAAGGCAGGCGTATGCACGCTTCAAAAATATGCATATGATTCAGAGTTAAAAGAATCCACTTTTGCAAGGAAAAATTTTGGATTCGCAGTTGATTCTGCAAATCCCTTTATCAAGAGGGACCCTGATTATTGCATACTCTGTGCTAAGTGCGTAAGGGTCTGTAAGGAACAGGGCACAAATGTCCTTGACTTCATGGGAAGGGGTGTTGGTGCAAAGGTAGTAACAGCCAATGATAAACCGCTTCAAGAGTCAGGATGCACATTCTGTGGTAGCTGTATTGATGTCTGTCCTGTAAATGCCATATTAGAGGCAGACAGATGGCGCAAGGGAAGGGAATGGGAGTATGAGAGGACGGAATCCATTTGTCTCTCCTGTGGTGACGCCTGTGATACTGTGGTAAGTACAAAGGATAATATAATAATGAAGATAAATGCTGGTGGTGAAGATGGCTCTGCAAGAAGATATATATGTGCAATAGGCAGATTCGGATTTGATGCTGTAACATCAGATGTAAGAATAAATACACCGCTCAAGAGGGTTGGAGACGAGCTTCAGGAGACAACATGGGAAGATGCCCTTAAGATTGCATCTGAAAGGCTCAAAAAGGAAGGCAGCCAAACATCAATCATAACCTCTGCAAACATCCTTAATGAGGATGCCTCGGCACTTGGAGCACTCGCAAAGGATGTAATAAAGACAGATAAAATCGCAACAACAGTAAGCATCTATGCTGATGAAGATTCGCTGAAGGAGTCTGATATAGTAAATATAGATGAGGCAGACCTCATTATGCTGGTAGGGCTGAATCCCTCACAATGGGAGAGGATACTGCCATCCCTTGATGCCTCAATAAGGAGAAGGATCTCAAGGGGTGCCAAGTTGATAGTGGTTAATGCAGAGAAGACAAGGACAGGAGAGAACGCAGAGATAGAACTGATCGGTAATGAGGCACAGACGCTGTCACAGATAGCCAAATCCCTACTGTCACATGGGGCAAAATCAAAGGAGATGGCTGATGCACTATCCGGTGTTGAGACCACAGAGGAAGCCACCAGGGCTGCTGAGCTTATAAAAGATGCAAAATCAACAGCCATATTCACCTCCCCTGCCCTCTTTAATGCCACAAGGAACCTCTCAATACTCAAAAAGGCATGTGTTGTTGCTATCCCCTACGAGGCAAATGCAAGGGGCATCGCACTGACAGGTATTTCCAGAAAAGACTATAAAGATGTGGTGGCTGAAAAGAGTGATCTCCTTTATGTAATAGGTGATCTGCCATTAAAAGAAAGACCTGATACCGACTTTCTCATTGTTCAGACTCCATATATGACTGAGCTTGCAGAGAAGGCAGACCTCGTTCTTCCTGCAACTACTCCTTATGAGTCTTCTGGCACAATCGTAAGTTATGAGGGCAGGATAAAAAAGCTTAACAAGGCAGTAAAACCACCTTTTGATGTAAGACAGCACAAGGAGATATTTATTGCCCTGTCAAGGGAAATGGAAAGCCCGCTAAAGGAAAAGAGGATAGATATAAAGAAGACCCTGAAGGCTAAGACAAAACCTCAATTCAAACCCTTTGCAAAACAGGAATATGAATTCAACCCCACTGAGTTTATAGAGACCATTAACAAGCCTGTGGTAAATCATTCAAGACTCCTGTGGCTTAAGGAGACAGAGAAGACAGTAGCGGTTTAAGTTGTACAACTCTTGTTATTGCTCTTTATCAATTATGGTTTGAATATCTTTCAGTAAATGAGGTAATTTATTCTTGATAATATCCCACATTATCTCATAATCAATCTCAAAATATTCATGAATGAGCACATTTCTGAAATCAGCTATTTTCCTCCATTCAATTCCCTAATATCCTGAGGGACCTTGCCAGGCTGCCCCTCCTATAATCTCAATGTTACGCACAATGGCATCAATCCTCAACCTGTCTTTAAGGAGGTTTTCTATCGATGAATTACCAACGAACTCAAGAATTTTATTTGCAGATGCAAGAATATCCTCAAGATAGAGTATGCATATACTACTTCCTGGAGAATGCCTTCTTTTAAATTGCGGATTTAACGATCCCACAGTTACTAAATCAACATTGCGTGCAAACAGATCTTCGAGAAAGTATTTAAGCTCAATGAAATTGTCAAAGGTTTTGTAACTTTCTTCGAATTCTACAAAAATATCGATATCGCTTCCTTCTTTCCCCTCACCTCTTGCAAATGAGCCAAAAACACCTACCATTTAACTCCGTATTTTTTCTTTATTAAATCTTCATGTTTTTTTAATATCTCAATTGCATTCATTTTCTCTCCTTCATTAAGTATTTGACTTTAATTTTACCCTTCATTAAAAGTAAATTTTAAATGCTTATCAATCTCATAAAAAATCTTATTCACTTCTTCCTCTGTCTCCAGAACTTCAAAAACTCATCAGAGGTCATAATTTTAATCTGCTTTGCAGGTTTGCTTTTGACTTTAAAATGTCGCTTATTACCAGTAATCAATGCATCCGCCATCCCGCTCATTGTAACCTCAATAAATGGAATATCATCTTCATCTAAAAGTGGTTCATTAACAGGAGTTGCTGTTATTTTAATACCGTCAGTCTCAATAAAAGACAAAAGGTCATCAATATCTCTTTTCTCAAAACCGAATTTTGGTCTGAGCAAAACTTCACGATATTCAGAAAGAATCCTGTCATCATATAAAACCTGTAATTCTCCAAGCAGCACCATATCAAGAATTCTTGCCGTATTGCCAAAGGGTGTTATAAGTGCAGAGATTAAAATGTTGGTATCCACAACTACCAACATTATTTAATTCCTGCGCTCTGCTTGGAGAAAGCCAACGCTTTTCTTGCCTTTCTTGCGGCGAGAATCTCTGTTTCAATTTCTTCAGGAGTAAGCCTGGGCAGTCCCTTTTTGACAGAAGCTTTACGCATCTTTGATACAGCAAGCTCTGCCTTTGCACGGCGAAGTGCTTTTAATGTCTCATCAAAATTAATATCGCTTACACCTGTCAAAAGCGCTATTGGTTTGCCGTTTGATGTAATTACTACTTCCTCATTTTTTTTAAGATTGCTCCACACAGCGCCAGGTCTTATTCTAAAATCTCTAACAGTTACAAATTTCATTTTATCACCTCCAAAGGTTTCTTATAGTCCTACAATAAGTCTACAAAATAGATACCAATTTGTCAACAGAAAAGCTTCTCACAGCTTAAACCTCTCCCTCTTCCCTACCAGAAACTTGGCTTTTGTAAATTTTAGATGTTTTTCAATCTCTGAGAAAATCTTATTCACTTCCTCTTCTGTATATTCATAGGAACTTTTATTTGAACAATTCCCCAGTATTCTTATCTTCTCAAGAATATCGTTAGTTCGCTTTGAAGCTATCCGTTTAAATCGCTCATGCCTTACTTCTTGTTTTTTCCTTCCATTTTTCTTATTCCTTTTCTTGCGATGTTTGATTCTTTTAATCTCGCGTAAAAATAAATCCTCTAAATCTTCTAGTCTGCCACTTCCCTCTGTTCTTTTAATAATCTTCATCCCTAAGAAGTCGGGACTGTGTCCACTTTTTTCCAATAATTCTCTCATCTCTTTTGATTTTTTAAACATCATCTCAAATCTCTGGCGGGTTGTGAGTGATAACAGATATTTTAATTCAAACTCCGTCTCCTTTTTTTCATTGTGTTTATCTAATTTTAATAATAGTTTTATATTTTAAATCATTGCTGTCCAAGATATTAAAAATAATAGGGGTTAAATGCTGAATAAAATCAATCAGCGACACAAAGCTACTTATGTTATGTATAAAAACCTTGTAGTCAAATACTGTTTGATAATGAATCTCAGGTTAACATCTTCAACAATCATGTCGCTTTATTGATTTTATTCAGCATTTAGCACATTGTTAATCTTTATTTTGGACAGATGTTATTTAACACTATCTCTTATTGGCACTGCTAAAAAGAAGACAGCACTTCTGATATAATAATTAAGTTTAATCAAATTTTTGAAAGGGATAAAATGGCTTATATCCTCATTGACGGCTACAATCTTATAGGCACCGCACACAAAGACCTTGAGAAGGCACGAAATGAGCTTATTGAGAAGATTTCTGAATACTCAAAAATAAGAAGGCATAACATTACAGTAGTATTTGATGGTTGGAAGGAAGGGAAGCCAGAAGAGACCGTTACATGGACAGGTGGTGTGATGGTAATCTATTCGAGACTCGCAGAAAAGGCTGACAGTGTCATTATGAGAATAATATCAAAAGAGAAGAAACCATGGATCGTTGTAAGTTCCGACAGAGAGATTGCCGATTTTGCCTCAAGGCATAACCTTGTGCCTATCAGGTCTGATGAATTTGAAGAAAGGCTTTATGGTGTACTTCAAGACCACAAATGGCAAAATGCAGAAACCCTTGAATATAATTATGATGAAGAAGATTATAACTCCCCTCGCAGAAAAGGCTCTTCAAGGAGGTTGTCCAAGAGAGAAAAAAGAAGACTCCAGACACTGAAGAAACTTTAAACCATTTCTCAATCCTCAAAATACTTCTTGAGTAAATCGACCTTTATCAGTATCCTGCCGCCTGAGGATTTCACAATGCCCTGCTTCTGAAATTTACTCATCGTCCTTATACAGGTCTCAACAGTTGTGCCAACCATATCCGCAATCTCCTGACGTGTAAGGGGTAAATCTATTTTTCGATACCTTCCTTCTTTCACCCCTACCTTTTCAGAAAGTTTGACAAGGAGCGAAGCGATCCTCTTTTCAACACGTTCTGTGGCGATATTCTTTAATGTTTCGTGTGCATCCCTGAGTCTATCACTGAACGCCTTAACTATTGAAAGCTTAATGACAGGGTATTCTTCCATAATATCAAACAGCCTCTTTCTGCTTATCCTTATCACATCAACTGACTCCATTGCCTGCGCTGATGCAGGGAAAGGTCTCCTGTCAAGAACAGCAACCCCTCCAAATATACCACCTGGTGTTATTATCTCTAAAATGACATCCTTGCCCGCAAGGGAATGTTTTACAATCTTCACCCTGCCATTTGCAACTATATAAAACCAGTCCGAAGGGTCTTCCTCCATGAAGATATACTCATCTTTTTTAAAACTACGTTTTTCAAAGAATGGAGCAATCTCCTTAATCTCAGATTCGGAAAGCTCTGAAAAGACATCGCTTCTTTTAAGGGTTTCGATTATCATTATTAAGCCTCTCATCCTTCATTGCTTTGAGAATCTCCCTTGCCTTCTCCACATCTTCCTCCCTTATCATCAACCTAACCTCCCCTATCCTTCCAATACTGACAGGATAGGGACTTATCTTTGTTGACTCAATCACAACCTCAATCCCTTCTCCTTCAAGTAATTGTTTAACGATCTGAGCCTCAACCTCATTATAGGTGAAGAGAAGCTCAACCCATTCACTCATTATAAACCCATTATAACAATTCTAATTTTTTTCTTGACAAAAAGATAAAAATATAATAATATTTGAATATATGAATGAAACTAATGACAAAATAGAGATACTCAAGACAGTCGCACATCCTGTGAGGATAGCCTTACTTGAGGAACTGTCAAAAGGGGTCAAGTGTGTAAGTGACCTTGAGGAGTTTCTTGAAATAAGTCAGCCAAACATTTCACAACACCTCGGACTTTTAAGGAGGGCAGGTATTATAGATTATTTCATCGATGGACGTCTCAGGTGTTATTTTCTAAAGAGTCCCTTTGTCCTTGATATGCTCGACCTCCTTAAAAAGGAGTATGAATACGACCTGCCAGGGCCTGAATGTTGCCCTGTTACTAAAAAGGGCACATATCCCGGGGATAGAAAAAGATAGATTTCAAAAGGGAGTTAAAGATGACTCTTTCTAAATATTTTCGTGAAAGACTATATAAAAACCTCTTTGAAAAGACATGGCCTCTCTGGGTTGGCGCCATACTCTCAGCTTTTTTTGAATATATTGATGTTTATGTATTTGATGCCTTTAGGCGGAATATATCCTGCAATTGCAGACTGGGGAGTCTGGACATATAAGCTTGTCGGTCTAAACATTACTCCACCATTGGGGAACTTTAGCTCCTCCACACTTAAGCATTATCAGTATTTTAAATTTTGGCTTGATGTTTGGTGCCCTTATTTCAGCCCCTTTTTCAAAGCAGTTCAAAATCAGAAAAGATTCTGTCACTGGCTATCTTATGGGTTTTGCTGGAGGCGCCCTGATGGGGATAGGCAGTTTCCTGGTTGGCGCATGCATATTTGGGGGATTTTACTCATCAATCATGTCCTTATCTCTAAGCGGTTTTTATATGATGGCAGGACTTCTTTTGGGAGCTTATCTTGGTGGAAGGCTAATGATATGGCAGGCATATAAAGAGGCAGAAAAACTTGAGTTTGCAGAGCTTTGTGATTTAAAGACAACTTGCGCATTTGTTACATGGATTGAATTAAAAAAATAAAATCATAGGAGGGAGCGATGAGTAAAATATTTACCTTATTCTTGAGTACATCACCCTATTCTTATGAGAATACGCTTACTGCTATGAAGATAGCAGAGTCTGCCCTGAATAAAGGGCATACAATCAATCTCATTGCATCGGGTGATGGGGTATATTGTTTTTTGAAGGGGCAGAAGGCAAAAGGCATAACAAATGCAGAAGAGAAGTTTTCAGAACTCATCCAGAAAGGCTTGAAGGTATACCTCTGAGGCGGATGCCTTAACTTTCGCCGTGCGGTGAAGGATGACTATCTTGATAACACAGAGGTTGGCTCACTCAAAGGCCTTTTTAAGACAATGGAAGAAACTGATTACTGGCTAAATATTGGAGCATAGGAGGATGAGATGGAAAAAATCGCTATTATTTTGAAGAGGGCACCTTATGGTGATATCAATGCAGCAGAGGCTGTCAGACATGCGATGGGTGGTGTTGCTGATGAACTGGGTATAGACCTTATTCTGGTTGATGGTGGTGTCATGCTTGCAAAGCAGGGCCAAGATGATACAGGAACGGGCTTTACAAATCTTGAAGGTGCCTTGAAAGATTGCATAGACATGGGTGTTGATGTATATGCAGATAAACTTTCACTCAGAGAACATAATATGGAGACAGCAGATGTAGTTGAAGGGATTAAGGTAGTAAATGGCTCAGAGATAGGAGAGATAATTAAGAATGCAAAAACAACAATGATATTTTAAAAAAGTGCGAAAGAGCAAAAGCGCGGAAGTGCAAAAGGGCAAAACTTCCATAATGTAACTTCCGAGCTTTTGAACTCTAAAGCTTCTGCACTAAAGATCGGAGGTTAATATGCTTGTAATAGTAAAAAGTGACCCTAATTCTGCTGATGGCAAAAGAGGAATTAAACTTGCAAGACAAATGGCTGCTGATATTTGCCTGATTCAGAATGCAGTATATTTTGCACAGAAAGAAAGGCTTGAAGGCTTCTGCGGAACCGTGTATCTGCTTGATATGGATGCCAGGCTCAGGGGTCTGAAGGATGATGAAATTGAGAATGGAGTTAAAAAGATTAATTATGACGACCTTGTTGATCTGATGGCTGAAAAAGAGAAGGTAGTTGGAATGTTTTAATATTAACAGGAGGAAATATGGCAGCCAATGGCAAAAAAATATTAATCCTTGGTGGAGGAGTTGGCGGATTAGAAACAGCAACTGAACTAAGAAAAAAACTTGGCAAAGGGCATAAAATCATGGTCGTGGATAAAAATAGGGAGTATGTTTCTGCCTCATCATCACTCTGGGTGATGATTGGATGGCGTAGACCTGAGGAGATTAAGAAAGACCTTTCATACTTAGAGGAGAAAGGGATTGAATTCATAAATGAAGAAATCCTTAAAATTGATCCAGTGAGTAAGGTTGTTAAAACCGCGAGAAAAGAGATTGGCTATGATTACCTCCTCATCTCCCTTGGTGCTGAATTATATCCTGAAACTGTTCCCGGCCTTGCTGATGCCTTTCATAAGAATGCCTACAATATTTATACCTTAGATGGAATTATAAAGATACGAGAGGTTATTGAAAGGTTTACAAGAGGAAATGTGATTGTTTTAATCTGTTCACTTCCTTATAAATGTCCTGCAGCACCTTATGAAACCACCTTTCTTCTTAACTACTTCTTCAAGAAAAAAGGGGTTAGAAAAGGGATTAATATAAAAATATACACACCCGAGGTTATGCCCATGCCTGTTGCAGGAATTGATGTTGGAAACATGATGAAAGAGATGCTGGATAGAATGGGGGTAGGATATAGCTTTGAACATAAGGTTGCATCTGTTGATGCAGAGAAAAAAGAGATAATCTTTGACAAGGGAAAGGCAAACTATGACTTATTATTAGTTATTCCCCCACATAAGGCACCAAAGGTTGTTAAGGAATCAGGTTTAACAGATAACGATTGGATACCTGTTGACAAAGATAATTTCAAAACCAAGTTTGAAAATGTCTATGCCATAGGGGATGTAACCAAAATAAAGATTCCTGGTGAATGGAAACCCGGGGTCCCTTTGATGCTTCCAAAGGCAGGTGTCTTTGCTCACTATGAAGCGAGGGTCTTAGCCGAAAATATTGCAAATGAGATCTTAGGAAAAAACGAAAAGACTAAATATACAGGAGAAGGAGCTTGCTTTATAGAGATAGGTCATAGCATGGCAGGTTTTGGTAAGGGAAATTTCTATGCAACGCCTCATCCTGTGGTTAAGATGCACAGACCCTCACCATTCTGGCACTGGGGTAAAATTCTATTTGAGAAATATTGGCTATCAGAGTCTATATTTAAAGGACCCATAGATACTATTCTTGAGAAGACAATGTATGGAGATTATAAGAAGAAAGGAGACTAATGGATCAAGAAAAGATAAAAAAGAATGTATCAATCATGTGTTTCCATGATGAGCTGTGTCAGGTCTATAATGCACTAATGACTGCATTGAGTCTTTTAAGGGAGGGTTCGAAGGTTACTATCTTCTTTGGCTCCCGCGGTGTTAATGCTATTCATCAAGAAAGAGTTAAATATCTCAAATGCCTGCCTGACCAGCCGAAGGAAGTGAGTGATGCAGTGATGAAGAGGATGGAGGAGATGGAGCTTCCAAGTGTTGAGGATTTGTTTGTTATGCTCCACATGGAAGGGGCAAAATTACTTGCATGTCCATTGAATGTCCCGCTTTTCGGAATGAGTGAGACAAATTTTATTGAAGGGGTAGAGCTTGCAAACCCTGCTACATATTATAAAGACATTGTAATAAAGGCAGATATGAATCTGACTTTTTAGGAGATGTCATGCAAAGGGCAATAAGGAAACTTGTTGAGTTCTCTGTGAATAAACCAAAGACGGTTGTGTTCCTGACGCTTATTATAACCATCCTGTTCGCCATTCAATTCCCGAAGATCAAGATAGACACTGACCCTGAAAACATGCTAAGGAAAGATGAACCCATCAGGGTCTTTCACGATAATGTTAAGAAGGGGTTTGGCATAGAGGAACTCATCGTCCTCGGCATTGTCAGAGACGATGGTATCTTTCATCAGGACAGCCTTGAAAGGATACAAAGGATAACAGATGAGCTGTTCAAGATAAAAGGTGTTATTGCTGACGATGTGCTAAGCCTTGCAGTAACAAATAATGTAGTTGCAAAGAATGGAATCCTGAATGTTAGACCCCCCATGGTTGAAGTGCCCAGGACAGCAGAGGAGATAGAAAGACTTAAAAATGAAGTCCTTGACAACCCACTCTTCAAAGACAGGCTTGTCTCATCTGACGGAAAGGGAACTGTCATCTATATCCCGATAGAAAGGAAAGACCTTGCCCATGACATAGGAGAAAGGATAAAGGAGATATACCAGAGAGAAAAAGGTCCTGAAAGATATTATATGGCAGGGCTCCCTATAGCAGAAGACACTTTTGGTCATGAGATGTTCGTCCAGATGGCATTTACCGCACCAATGGCAGGTGGGCTCCTGATGATCATCCTCTTCCTTATATTCAGGAGGTTCTCACTAATCATCTCGCCGATGATACTTGCTATGTTAACTGTAATATGGACAATGGGACTTATGATAGGGACAGGTTTTACAGTCCACATAATGTCATCCATGATACCCGTGTTTCTCATGCCCATTGCCGTATGTGACAGTGTCCATATCCTTAGCGACTTCTATGAGAAATTGCCCCTGCTTAAAGACAGGAAAAAGGCTGTCCTTGAGGTCTTTGACGAACTGATAAAGCCGATGTTTTATACATCTATTACAACAGCAGTGGGGTTCTCAATGCTTGCATGGGCAGATATACCTCCTGTAAGGATATTCGGGTTATTTGTTGCATTTGGGGTATCGATCGCATGGATCTTGACCATGACATTTATACCATCAACACTTATCCTTATCAAGGAAAAAAGAGCAATTCCTAAAAAAGAGATAGGGAGTCCTATCTTAAAGAGACTGGGAAACTTTTCCCTCTCTAAAAGTAAAACAGTGGTAATTGTGGGGATATTTCTGCTTCTTGGAGCGGTTTATGGTGTTACCACACTTATGGTTAATGATAACCCTGTTAAATGGTTTAAAAAAGACCATCCAATAAGGGTTGCTGACAAGGAGCTTAATAAACTCATTGGCGGAACATATATTAATTATCTTGTGCTTGAAGGCGAGGCTGATGATGACATAAAGAGGCCAGAGGTGATGGCGTATATAGAGGGCCTGCAGAGACATCTTGATGGCATACCCCTTATTGGTAAGACAACCTCTGTGACAGATGTGGTAAGGAGAGTAAACTATGTGCTCCATGACGAGGACAGAAAGCATGATATTTTGCCAGATGATAAAGAGGTCATAGGTCAATATTTGTTCCTTTTTCTCATGTCCTCATCTCCTGATGAACTGGATAACCTCGTTGACTATAACTTTAAGAAGGCAAACATATGGGTTCAGCTCAAATCAGGGGATAATAAGGATGTAGCATCAGTGGTAAAAGATGTGGATGAGTATATAAAGAGTAATCCACCACCTCAGGGCATAAAAATACAATGGTCTGGACTTCCGTATCTCAATATCATATGGCAGAAACTTATGGTCGTGGGGATGCTAAAGGCAACAGTGGGCTCCTGGTGGGCAATCCTGATTCTTTTGATCATACAGTTCCGCTCATTCTGGTGGGGTCTTGTTGCAATGCTACCACTTGGATTGTCAGTGCTCTTCAGTTATGGACTTATCGGGCTTAGAGGAAAAGAATATGATATGCCTATTGCTGTATGCTCAACCCTTGCCCTTGGATTAGGTGTTGATTTTGCAATCCACTTTGTACAGAGATTCAGGAATAAGTTCATGGAAAAGGGTGAACTCCAATCAACAATGGACTGGACAATGGGCGGTGAACCTGCCCTTGCTATATTTAGAAATGCAATGGTTGTTGGAATCGGTTTCTTCCCAATGGTATTTGCGACATTAACACCTTATGTGACTGTTGGTTTATTTTTTGGATCGCTGGTGTTCTTTGCAGGGATAACCACTCTCATCTTTTTGCCTTCCCTGATCAGTAGTTTCAGGAAGGTGTTATTAAAAACATAGGCAGCTATCATTGCAATAATGGTGATTATCTATCTGCCAGTCCTGATTAACTTAAAGCAGGGATATTATACGAGGAGGTTAAAATGAGCAAACTTAAGATTCAAAATTTAATTTTCTGTTTTTTGTTCTCTGTCTTCTGCCTTTTGTCTTCTGACGCTAATGCCCTCACTGCTGAAGACATAGCTAAGAAATCTCAGGAGGCATTCTACTATCAGGGTAATGATTTTAAGGCATTGGTACAGATGAAACTCATTTCAAAAGGTGGGAAGGAAAGGATAAGAGAGATGACAATGTTAAGGAAGAATTATGGCCCATCCGGAGGAGGGCAAAAATATTTCATCTATTTCTTTGAACCAGCTGATGTAAGGAAGATGTCATTCATGGTATATAAGTATCCTGCAAAGGATGATGACAGATGGCTTTTTATACCCGCACTTAATATGGTAAGGAGGATTGCTGCACAGGATAAGCGTTCAAGTTTTGTGGGCTCTGATTTTACATATGAGGATGTTTCAGGTAGGGACATTGAGGATGATACCCATATTATTGTGAAGGAAGAAAAAATCGGGACGAGAGATTGCTATGTGATAAAGAGCACACCAAAGGCAAGCGATGTTGATTACAGCTATAAACTCTCATGGATTGATAAGGCTAATTTTCTACCTCTGAAAGAAGAATATTATGATAAAAAAGGAGAACTTTATAAGGTCTTTACTGCTGACGAGATAAAGGATGTAAAGGGTTTTCCAACCATCACAAAGAGAGTAATGAAAAACTTACAGAGCGGACACATGACAGAGGTTACATTTACAAAGGTGGATTATAACATCGGTATTGAGGACAGCTTATTTAGTGAGAGATTTCTCAAGAGTCCACCTAAGAAGTGGATAGAATAAGAGCCTTATTATCATCACCCTGAAGAGATGCTGAAATAGATTCAGCATGACATTTTCAGGGTTTCGACATAGCAATTTAAGGAGGTGTTTTATATGAAACTTAAACCATTGGCTTTCGGTGTTGCTATAGGGATTGTATGGGGAGGATGTATTTTTTTGACGACAATACTTTCCCTTTATACTGGTTATGGCAAGCTTTTTCTTGAAGCAGTAGTGCAGTCCGTGTATCCCGGATACAAAAGGTTCTTTTTGGGTTTGTATCCTGGCAAGAAAATCTTAAAAGAAAAATCCCTTTATTAAGAAAGTAACAATGCCGAGAAGGTTTAAAATTACAATGAGATATAATCTATCAAAGCGTTTGTTGACATCATCAAAGCGTTTATTAACATCATCAAAGCGTTTATTAACATCATCAAAGCGTTTATTGACATCATCAAATCGTCTGTTCACATTTGCAAGCTCTGCCTTAATCTCACGAATCTCATTATGCATGAGATCAAGCTCACGGAATATAAATGTAAAGGGGTCAGCTCTATATAAGACCTCTTCTTTTTTTTCTTCTGCTTGCGGCGCCATACTTTTTATTATATTGATTCTGACTGTAATGTCAAGCATTACTTATGCTCAGGATATTTCTATTAACGGCTTTCTTCAGGGCAACTACTCTCTAAACACCTCCTACCCTAATCCTGATGGAGAGGATTTTAAATGGGCAGAAGAGAGACTACAATTAAAGCTTGAAGCAGATAAAGAACCACTCCGTTTATTCCTAAAAACCGATGCATTCTATGACCATATTGATGAAGAGGCTGATTTAGAGTTAAGGGAGGGATACATTGATTTTACATCAACAAATTGGGATTTAAGGATTGGCAGGCAGGTCATAACATGGGGGGTTGGTGATCTGCTTTTTATAAATGATATATTCCCAAAGGACTATGTGGCATTCTTTTCAGGCAGACCAATGGAGTATCTTAAAAAAGGTATTGATGGCGTAAAGATAGGGATATATCCTTCATTTGCATCTGTTGAGCTTGTTATCATTCCATTCTTTGAATCTGATGAATACCCTCTTTATCCACACACAGCTGATATATATCCATCCCGTGTACATAAGGGAAGATTCTGGGTGTATGACCCAAAGCCTGCAGTTAAAACTCCCCGCAATCATATAATACCTGCGAGCAAGATGGAGAATACGGAGTTAGCATTAAGGGTATATCGGGATATATTGAACTTTGATGCCTCGCTGTATTTTTACAGAGGGTTTTATAGAAGACCTTTCTTCCTTCCTGACAAACTCTTTGATGAAGGTGGTCCAACAAAATTAGACTATTATCATCCTGAACTCTCTGTTTATGGAGCAAGTCTTCAAGGAAGGGCATTAAATGGTGTGTTAAGCATAGAGGGTGCCTTCTATGACTTCAGACAGGACAGAGACGGCACGCAACCTCAAGTTCCCAATTCATCAACAAGATTTCTTATTGGCTATCAAAGGCAAATGTGGCAGGATTTCACAATAGGTCTACAGTATTATATGTCTTATATGCATAAATATGATGTGCATCTAACCAATATCAATCTCCGTGCACCATCCTGTCCACCTGAAAAAAGGATACAGGATATCTTTACTATAAGACTTACCCACCTATTCCTCCATCAAACATTGAGGGTATCCGCCTTCCTTTTCTGGAGTCTTCCTTATGAAGATTATATGTTTATCCCTGAAATCAAATATAACTTCTCAGATCATGTATGGGCAGCAATAGGAGCCAATATCTTTAAAAAAGGCAATGTGGCAGGGGCTCCATTTGGAAGTCTTGACAGAAACGATAATCTTTATCTCCAGATTAGATACGAATTTTGATATCATTTAGCCATTGATTCTAAACCCCATATCCTTTTATAATCTTTAGACATGCTAATGGTCTCAATTATGCATAGGGGAGAATAACGAATGAATCTAACAACAGGCGAAAAGAAAAAGATCAGAGATATTAAAGCACTTGAGGAGATTGCAAGGAATGTCAGGATCAATATCCTTAGGATGCTTACAAGGGCAGGCTCAGGGCATACAGGTGGTTCACTCTCTGCCGCTGATGTTGCTGTGGCAATCTATTTCTCCAAGATGAACTATAATCCAGAAGACCCCTTCTATAAAGACAGGGATAGATTTATACTCTCCAAGGGTCATGCTGCGCCACTCTTATACGCAATAATGGCCGAGGCAGGATACTTCCCCTTAGAGACACTTGATAATCTGAGGCAGATTGAATCACCCCTTCAGGGACACCCATGTTGTAAGAGCCTTCCAGGGGTAGAGGTCTCAACAGGCTCACTCGGTCAGGGACTATCGGTTGCTAATGGCATGGCACTTGGACTTAGACTTGATAGAAATCCTGCAAGGGTATATTGCATACTCGGAGATGGTGAACTTCAGGAGGGGCAGGTCTGGGAGGCAGTGATGACATCTGCCCATTATAAACTCGATAATATATGCGCAGTGGTTGATAACAATGGTCTTCAAATCGATGGATACGTAAGAGATGTAATGAATATAGAACCTGTAAGGGATAAATGGCTTTCTTTTGGATGGCATGTTATAGAGATAGACGGCCATAACATGCAGGAGATATTGAATGCCCTTGATGAGGCTGAAGAAATAAAAGGAAAACCCTCTGTTATTATTGCCCATACTATAAAGGGTAAAGGGGTATCAATATTTGAAGGAAAGGTTGAATACCATGGTGTTTCCCCAACCACTCAGGAATTGGAAAAGGCATTAAAGGAGCTCGGTGGTGAGTAAGTTACAGAAGACAGAAAACAGAAAAGAGAGCACAGAGAAAAAACCCAAGGCAACAAGGCAGGCGTATGGTGAAGTCCTTGTTGAACTTGGAAGAGAAAGACCAGAGATAGTGGTCCTTGATGCAGACCTTTCTGCCTCCACGAAAACAAACATGTTTGCAAAGGAATTCCCTGATAGATTCTTTAATATGGGTGTTGCAGAGCAGGATATGATCGGCACTGCTGCAGGTCTTGCCCTTGCAGGCAAGATACCCTTTGCCTCGACATTTGCCGTGTTTGCAACAGGAAGGGCATGGGATCAGATAAGGCAGGCAGTCTGTTATTCAAATACAAACGTAAAGATCGTTGCATCACACGGTGGTATCACTGTTGGGCCTGATGGTGCATCACACCAGGCACTTGAAGACATAGCATTAATGAGGGCACTTCCAAATATGACAGTCATAGTGCCTGCGGATGCAAATGAGACAGAGGCTGTTATCAGGAAAATCGTTGACCATAAGGGGCCAGTCTATGTAAGGCTTGGAAGGGCAAAGGTTCCTGTGATTATGCCTGAGGACTATAACTTTACTATTGGAAAGGCTTATATCTTTAATATCGGTAGTGATGTAAACATCATATCTGCTGGTATAATGGTTGATATTGCAAAAAGGGCTGCAGAGATACTCTCAGAAGAAAATATAGATGCAGGGGTTATCAATATGTCAACTATAAAACCCCTTGATGAGGAAGCGATATTGCTTGCTGCCAGAAGTTCGAAGGCGATTGTGACAGCCGAGGAACACTCTGTAATAGGCGGGCTTGGCAGTGCTGTCTGTGAATTTCTTTCGGAGAAGCTTCCTATCAAGGTAAAAAGAATAGGCATACAAGACTCATTCGGCTGTTCAGGTTCTGCAGAGGAGTTGCTAAGATTTCATGGTCTTACTGTGGAGAATGTAGTTGAAACAGTACGGAGATTGCTAAAGGAATGATACAGCTATCAAATGTTACAAAATCCTATGACGAACAGATAGTACTGAGCAACATCTCTTTTACTATTGAAAAGGGTGAACTTGCCTTTATCACGGGTCCAAGTGGAGCGGGTAAGACAACACTCCTCAGACTCATCTACAGAGCAGAACGTCCTGATGAAGGTCATATATTTGTGGCAGGATGGGATGTAGAGAAACTAAAACAGAGGACCATTCCATTCTTAAGGCGTAATGTGGGTGTTGTCTTTCAGGACTTCAGACTCCTCTCCAATAAGACTGTTTCTGACAATATCGCCCTTACCCTGAAGATACACGGGATGCATCCGGCGGAGATAAAGGAACATGTCTCTGAGGTACTTGATGATGTTGGTTTAAGAAATAAGGCCCATTATTATCCTCAGCATCTCTCAGGAGGTGAACAGCAGAGGGTTGTGATAGCAAGGGCCATAGTGTCAAAGCCATCTGTGTTGCTTGCTGATGAGCCTACAGGAAATCTTGACCCTGACAATACCCGTACTGTCATGAAACTCTTCAAGGAGATAAATGCGCGTGGCACCACCGTTCTTATAGCAACCCATCACAGGGACCTCTTCCTTGGCACAGGCAGAAGGGTAATCCATTTAAAAGACGCCCGTATTGAGAAGGAGGATATTGGTTGAGAACTGCCATCTACTCTCTTCAAACAGCACTCAAGAATCTCTGGCATGAAAAGTGGATAAACCTTCTTACCCTTCTCTCCATCAGTGTGAGTCTCCTGTTGCTCAGCACATATCTTATGGTCACCATTAATATAGATTTCATTCTTAAACAATGGTCAAAGGGATTCGGTCTTGTTGTTTATCTGAATGAGAATCTAAACAAGACAGAGGAAGAGACGTTAGGTAAAATCTTCAAGGATGACCCTGATGTCCTTGAAGTGAGATATATATCAAAAGACGAAGCACTCAGGGAACTCGAAAAAACTCTTGGTTCAAATGCATCTATTCTCAGACAATCAGACGAAAACCCCCTCCCATCTTCTTTCGAATTAAGATTGAAGAAAGACATGCCTGACCCATTATTTGTTGAAAAAAAGGCATCTGAGATAAAGCAGATTCCAGGTGTGGATGATGTAGAGTATGGTGAAAAATGGCTTTCATCATTAAACACTATATCTCAGGGAATGAAGGTTATAGCACTCTTTCTGGGTGGTGCTATATTTATAGCGATAATATTTATCACTTATAGCACAATAAAGATTCTCTTTTACAGGCGTATTGATGAGATAGAAACCCTGAAGCTCTTAGGGGCAACAAGGACATTTATAAGGCTACCCTTCTTGATAGAAGGTTTGCTCATCGGTTGTATGGGTGGTATTATCAGTTCATTGATCCTCTTCAGCATAGATTACATCTTTACTGTAAAGATCATCGAGTTTATGCCTTCTCTTAAGACTATCATAATGGATTTACCTGTGAAGACATTTGTGGCAATCCCTCTCATTGGTGCCACGATGAGCCTTATTGGAAGTATTTTTGCTACAGGGAGAATCAGATACTAAATGGGTAATCTGGTTGCATTAATCATTATAGCCTCTATAATGAACAGCCTGATCTTTATTGCCCCTGCATTGATCTTTCCCTTCGGGGAATCTACTGCGTTTGCGTCTAAACCTCAAGAAGAATTATCAAAAGTCAAAAAGAAACTTCAAGAAGAAAAACAAAAGATGAAGGAAGTAATAAAAGAAGAGAGATCTATACTCTCAGAACTGGAAGAGATTGAAAAGGTGATTAAAGAGAAAAAGAGCGAATTAAATCAATATAGCAATGAACTGTCAAAGACAAAATCGAGTATAAGGATTCTTGCAAATGAGATATCAAATCTGAATACGAATCTTA
>FWWM01004608.1_pt1 | contig 31851 bp, 29 predicted proteins | sample 2228351 | NCBI WGS metagenome assembly FWWM01 (sample SAMEA103939774, study PRJEB20133) | metagenome | reverse complement strand
TGTTCCATGGGGACCACCTCCTATGGGTACCTGCCCATCCACGTGGGCGCAGGTCCATCCTAAAGGGGTGGTCCCACGTTTTGACGTGTACTGAGGGCTTATCCTATGGAGCGCAGCTTTATTTGGGCTCTGGGGCTGCCAAACCCCAACGGGGGAAGTACCCGGCAACACCGAGATCCAGGAAGCTCCCCTCTACGGCACGGACAACCCCAACGCCATCCCCGACCGGTACATCGTGGTTTTCAAAAAAGAGAGCGCCCAAGCGGTCAAGGCCCTGGCCCAAGGGGATATCCTAACCACCTTAGGGCTCTCCCCCATGGAGGCCCGCGTGGACCAAGTTTACACCGCCGCCCTGCCCGGCTTTGCCGCTGAGCTAACCCCCCAGGCCCTGAACACCCTGCGCAAAGACCCCAGGGTGGCCTTCATAGAACAAGACGCCTATGTCCAGGCCTATGCAGTGCAGACCTCCCCACCCTGGGGGCTGGACCGGATTGACCAGCGGAGCCTGCCCTTGGACGGAGGATACACCTACAACGCCACCGGCCAAGGGGTCAACGTTTACGTAATCGACACGGGCATCCGCACCACCCATCAGGATTTCGGCGGACGGGCCCAGGTGGCCTACGACGCCTTAGGGGGCAACGGTCAGGACTGCAACGGCCACGGTACCCATGTGGCCGGCACCATCGGCGGAGCCACCTACGGCGTGGCCAAGGGGGCCCGTCTCTACGCGATCAGGGTTCTAGACTGCAACGGCTCGGGCACCAACTCCGGGGTGATCGCCGGCGTGGACTGGGTTACCCGGAACCACGTGAAACCGGCGGTGGCCAACATGAGCCTGGGAGGGGGGGCCTCCACCGCCTTAGACAACGCGGTTAAGAATTCCATCGCCGCAGGGGTGTTCTACGCGGTAGCGGCAGGGAACGACAACCAGGATGCCTGCCTTTATTCCCCAGCCAGGGTGCCGGAGGCCGTGACCGTGGGGGCCACCACCTCCACCGACGCCCGGGCCAGCTTCTCCAACTACGGAAGCTGCCTGGACATCTTCGCACCGGGCCAAAGCATCCTGTCGGCGTGGTACACCTCGGACACCGCCACCTCCACCCTTAACGGGACTTCCATGGCCACCCCCCACGTGGCCGGGGTAGCCGCCCTGTACCTACAGCAGAACCCCACCGCTACCCCGTCCCAGGTGACCTCGGCCATCCTCAATGGGGCTACCACCAACAAACTCTCGGGCATCGGAACCGGTTCTCCCAACCGTCTCCTCTACAGCCTCTTAAGCTCCTCTTCCTCGCCCTCCCCGTGCACGGGGTGTGAAACCTACACGGGAAGCCTTAGCACCGGCCAGTCCGCTTACCAACCCAATGGAAGCTACTACTACAGCGCCGCCGGGACTCATGAGGGCTACCTCCAAGGGCCGAGCAACGCGGATTTTGACCTCTACCTCCAGCGCTGGAACGGCAGCGCCTGGACCACGGTGGCCAGCTCCACCGGCACCACCTCCACCGAAAGCATCCGCTACTACGGCCAAAGCGGATACTACCGTTGGCGGATCTACGCCTACTCGGGCTCTGGAAGCTACACCTTCTGGCTAAAGCGGCCCTGAACTAAGTCTCCCAAAGCCCTCGCCCCCTGGGGCGAGGGCTTCCCTTTGGGGCCCAGGCCAAGGTTTCCCTCTGGGGGAGGGCTAGGATAGGGGGAGTGATCGACGACGTGCTGAAGCCCATCCACGGGGGCACGGACGACGGCCCAGAACCCCTTTACGACTTCTCCACCAACGCCAACGCCCTGGGGCCCAACCCCGTCATCCTGGAGCACCTCCGGCGGGCGGACCCCAGCCGCTACCCCGACCCCCTCTACCGCAGGCTCCGCCGGGCCCTGGCGGAGCATTACGGGGTGCCGGAGACCCACGTGGCCGTGGGCACGGGGACCAGCGAGCTCATCCACCGCCTGGCCCGCTGGACCTACCTGAGGGGCCCCATCCTCCTCCTCCCCCCCACCTTCAGCGAGTACGCCCGGGCGGCCAAGGCCCTGGACCTGCCCCTTTGGGAGGCGAGGGATCCGGAGCACTTCCTGAGGCTCCTCCCCCGGGCCGGCCTGGCCTTCCTCTGCGTGCCCAACAACCCCACGGGGGAGGTCTACCCCTTCCTGGAGGAGGCGGCCCGGACCGCTCAAAGGGGCCACACCGCCCTGGTGTTGGACCTGGCCTACCACGACCTCCTGGAGGCCCCCCTGCCCCTACCGGAGGGGGCCTGGCGGCTCTTCAGCCCCAACAAGGCCCACGGCCTCACGGGGGTAAGGGCGGGGTACCTCCTCGCCCCCCTGGACCTCACCCACTTCCAGCACCTGGCCCCCAGCTGGCCCCTTTCCGTCTACGGGGAGGCCCTCCTCTTCGGCCACCTGGACCCGGAGGCCCAGGCCTGGTTGAAGGAGACCAAGGAGGGGCTCCACCGCTTGAGGCGGAGGCTGGCGGAGGGGCTAAGGGCCTTGGGCCTTTCCGTGCGGGAAAGCCCCGCCAACTTCCTCCTGGTGCGGGTGGGGCGGGCCACGGAGGTGGCGAGGGCCCTAAGGGCCCGGGGGATAAGGGTGCGGGACGCCACCAGCTTCGGCCTCCCCCAGTGGCTAAGGCTTTCCGCCCAGAAGGAGGAGGCCATAGAGGCCCTCCTGGAGGCCCTGGAGGAGATCCTTCCGGGGGTCCCGGTAGACTGAAGGGGTGGAGGGGCGCCTTAAGGCCTACTTGGAGGAGGCCGCGGCCCGGCTGAAGGGGGCCTTTACCCTGGAAGGGGTCTACCTCTTCGGCTCCTGGGCCCGGGGCAGCGCGGACCTGGACCTCCGGGTGGTGGCCCGGACCGACCTCCCGCCCCTGGAGCGCATCGGAGGGGTGCTGGAGCCCCTCCAGGACAGCCCCTGGCCGGTGGAGGTCCTGGCGCTCACCCCCGAGGAGCTTGGGGAGAGGAAGAATGCGAAGGGTGCTCAAGCAGGCTAGGCCCCTGGATGAACGCGGAGAAGAGGCGGCTCGAGGCTAGGGGGGAACGCCTTGGGACGGGCTAAGGCCCTCATGGTCTGGGGTACGGGGAGCGGGGTGGGGAAAAGCCTCCTCGCCGCGGGGCTCCTCCGCCACTTCCGCCGCCTGGGGCTGAAGGTGGCCCCCTTCAAGGCCCAGAACATGGCCAACCACGCCCGGGTGGCCGAGGGCGGGGAGATGGCCAGCGCCCAGTGGCTCCAGGCCCTGGCCGCCGGGGTCCCCCCCGAGGTGCGCATGAACCCCGTCCTCATCAAGCCCTTCGGGGAAAGGGGGAGCCAGGTGGTGGTCCTGGGGCGGGTGGACCCCTTCCTCTCGGGGCTTTCCTGGCGGGAACGGAGGCCTCACCTGGAGGCCCCGGTGCGGGAGGCCCTGGAGGACCTCCAAAAGGGGTACGACCTCCTGGTGCTGGAGGGGGCGGGAAGCCCGGTGGAGCGGAACCTCTGGCCGGACCTGGTGAACCTCAAGGTGGCGGAGTGGGCGGAGGCCCAGGCCCTCCTGGTGGCGGACGTGGACCAGGGAGGGGCCTTGGCCGCCCTCTTCGGCACCTGGGCCCTTCTGGGGAACCACCGGGAGCGGCTCCTGGGTTTTGTGTTCAACAAGTTCCGGGGGGACCTGAGCCTCCTGGAGCCGGCCTACGGCCTCCTGGAGGGGTGGACGGGGGTGAGGGTCCTGGGCACCCTCCCCATGCTCCCCCTGGAGCTCCCGGAGGAGGACGGCTTCCGCCACCGGCCGAGGCGGGGGGAAGGGATGCGGGTGGCCCTCCTCCGCTACCCCCACGCGGCCAACCTGGACGAGTTCTGGCCCCTTTCGGAGCTTTCGGACTTCCGCCACGCCAGGACCCCCGAGGAGGCGGAGGGGGCGGAGCTCCTCATCCTCCCGGGAAGCCGCCTGCCCGCGGAGGACCTCCCTTGGCTTAGGGCCTTCCTCCCCCTCCTAAGGGCCCACCTCGAGGCCGGCAAGCCCCTCCTCGCGGTCTGCGGCGGGGCGGAGATGCTGGCCCGGGAGATCCGGGACGAGGAGGGGGTGGAACGGCGGGGGGTCTTCCCCGGGCTTGGCCTCCTCCCCTTCCGGGTGGCCATGCGCCGGGAGAAGACCGTGGCCCGGAAGGGGGTGCGCCTTTCGGGCCTCACGGGCTTCTGGGGCCGGCTCAACGGCCTCGAGGTCCAAGGCTACGAGATCCACCACGGGGAGGGCCTTCCCCTCGTGCACCAGGAAGGCCCCCTCCTCGCCACCTGGCTCCACGGCCTCCTGGAGGACCCCGGGGTGCAGGAGGCCCTCTTCGGCCGGAGGGCGAGGGGCCTGGAGGAGGCCCTGGACGCCCTGGCGGACGCCCTGGAAAGGCACCTGGACCTCAAGGCCCTCCACCGGGCCCTGGGCCTCACGGGGAAGGTCCATCCGGCCTCGAGGCCCCTCCAGGCCCCCGACCCCCCGCCCCCCCCGGGCCTCGTCCTCCTCCTGGGAGGGGCGAGGAGCGGCAAGAGCCGCCTGGCCCAGAGGCTCGCCGGCCCCTTCGCCACCCTCATCGCCACCGCCGAGGCCCGGGACGAGGAGATGGCCGAGAGGATCGCCCACCACCGGAGGGAGCGCCCCCCCACCTGGGAGACCCTGGAGGAGCCCCTGGACCTGGTGGGGGCCCTGGGCCGGGCCCGGCACGGGGTGGTGGTGGTGGACTGCCTCACCCTCTGGGTGGCGAACCTCCTGGAGGCGGGCCTGGACCCCTTGGAGGAGGCGGAGCGCTTCCTCCAAGCGGTGGAGGGGAGCAACAAGCGGGTCATCGCGGTGTCCAACGAGGTGGGGATGGGGATCGTCCCCGCTAACCCCCTCGCCCGGCGCTACCGGGACCTCCTGGGAGAGGTGAACGCGCGCTTCGCCCAGCGGGCGAAGGAGGCCTACCTCCTGGTGGCGGGGCGGGCCCTGCCCCTGGCCCCCCCGACCCCCTAGGGCGGGTGGACACTCCCCGGCCCGGGGCCTAGAATGGGGGGCAGAAGCCATGAACGGATCCCTCCTGGAGGTCCTCTGGGCCATCGCCGACCCCATCGCGGTCGTCAGCCGGGAGGGCAGGGTTCTTTTCGCCAGCAGGGCCTTCACCCAGCTCCTAGGCCACGACGCCTTGGACGCCCCATGCTGGGAGCTCTTCCTTCCCTACGCCCAGGGGAAAACGGGCTCCTGTTGCTGGGAGGCGGCAAGGGTCTTGGACGGGATGGGCCTTTGGGCCCTGAGGGGCCACGGGGGAAGGGTGCCGGTGTTATGCCGGGCCTACCCCGTACGCATCTCCGGGAAGGAGCCGGCCCTGGCCATCAAGGCGGAGCCCCTATCCTTTAGGGAAGGGAGGAACGCCCCTACCCCCCAGCCCCTTTTGGAAAGGGCCTGGGCGGACCTCCTGCGGGGCTTTCTGGAACGGTCCTTCTCCCCTCTCTTCGCCTGCTGCACGGAGGTCCGCCTGCGGGACGGGTCAAGGCGACCCCTTTTCATCCTGGGCAGGCCTCTTCCGGGGTCGGAAGAGGCCTTGGACCGCATCTGCGAAGCCTTCCTACGGGGCGCTCCCCCAGCCCCCCAGGACCTGCAGGTGGGGGGGAGCCTTTTCCACGCCTTCCCCCAGGTTGCGGGGGAACGGGCCCTGGTGCTCCTCCTGAGCGGCGTGCGGAGGGAGGTCGGGGCCCTCCAGGTGGAAGGGCTGGTCTCCCTCTTGGCCGAGGGCCTAGGGGCTTTGGGGGAAGGGCAGGACGCTCCCCTGGGCCCATCCCCCTTCGCCCCCCTCACCGACCGCGAACGGGAGGTGGCCCTCCTCTTGGGACAGGGGCTTTCGGACAAGGAGATCGCTAGGGCCCTCTCCATAAGCCCCCTTACGGTGCGCAACCACGTGAGCGCCATCATGCAGAAGCTAGGGGTGCACAAGAGGGCACGGCTTGCGGTGCTCTTTGCCTGGGGAACGGACCCCTCCCCGGAAGGCAAGGGGTAGTAGATTTTTCCTATTGCGCCCCCTGCCCTCCCCCTCCCTAGAATCTCCCCCCAGGAGGGCAACATGAAACGGCGCGCCTTTTTAAAAGTGGGGAGCGTATCCCTGGCCCTGCCCCTGGTGGCCACCCCGGTCCACGCCCGCGCCCAGGCCAAGCCCGTGGTGGCCCTGCGGGAGGTGCAACCCTGGAAGCCCATCCCCTTCACCTACCCGGAGGACGAGCCCGCCGTCCTCCTGGATGTGGGCAAGGAGGTGGAGCAGGGGGTGGGGCCCAGGAGGTCCATCCTGGCCTTTTCCGCCCTCTGCCAGCACATGGGGTGCCCGGTCAACCTGGACGAGAGGAGGAGGGTCCTCGTCTGCCCCTGCCACGCCAGCCGGTTTGACCCCCTCCTCCGGGGGGCGGCGGTGGCCGGGCCCGCCACCATGGGCCTGCCCCGGATCGCCCTCGATGTCAGGGATGGGACCATATGGGCCGTGGGCGTAGCCGAAGGGCTGGTCTACGGCAGGGCCAGCAACGAGTAGGGCCTGGGAGGGGACCATGAACCGGAGGAAGTTCATCCAGAGGATCGTGGTGGTCACCGGGGCCACGGGCGCCGCCACCTTTGCCAGCCTGGAGTCCGCCCTGGCCTACGCCGAATCCCAGGGCATTTCCCTGGAACTCCCCCCAGAGGACGCGAAGACCTACAACGTCACCTGCCAGTTCTGCCACGTCCAGTGCGGTTACAAGGTCAAGGTCTGGGAGCGGGGGAAGGGCAGGACGCCCAAGGGCCGCTACACCGTTCCCCTTTCCGGGGAGTGGGTGGCCCCCACCTTCGTGGCCCCGGCGGAGTTCCAGGGGCGGAAGGTTTTCATCGCGGTCCTCCCCGACAAGGATTGCGTGGTGAACAAGGGCAACTTTTCCGTGAGGGGCGGGACCAACGCCCTCACCCTTTTCAGCCGGGACCTCCGGAGCGTTGAGGACCGGCTCCAGTACCCCCTGATTCGCACCCAGAAGGAAGCCCCCCTCAAGCGCGCCACCTGGAAGGAGGCCGTGGAGTTCGCCGCGGAAAGGCTCCTGGACCTCAAGGCCAAGCACGGGCCGGACGCCCTAGGCCTCATCTGGGGGGATTGGCTCTACACCCTCCCCACCCACGCCATCCTGAAGTTTTGGTTCGTAGGCCTGGGTTCCTCCTCGCACATGGGCAACGGTTGGTACTGGGACGAGGAGAGCGCGGGGATCTCGGCGGCCTTCGGAACGGGCACCAGGCCGTTCACCATCGAGGACTTCGAGGAAACCAGGCTCCTGGTGTGCGCGGGCAAAAACCTGGCGGAAACGGGATCGGTCTGGTACTACCGCTTCTACCAGAACAACCCCAGCGCCAAGGAGATCTACATCGACCCCCGGAGAACCCTCCAAGCCCAGCTGGCGGAGGAGCGGGGTGGGCTGCACCTCCAGATCCGCCCGGGGACGGACCCCATCCTGGCCGGGGCCCTGATCCGGCTGGTCATCGAGCGGGAGGCCTGGGACAAGGAGTTCGTGGACCGGTACGTCTCCGGCTTCGAGGTGGTGCGGCAGGTGGTCAACCAGTGGAAGTTCTCCCCGGAGGGCGCCTCGGCCCTCACGGGCATCCCCAAGGAGAAAATCCTCCGAGCGGCCGACCTCCTCATCGAGCACAAGGGCAGGACCATGATCCTGGGGGAGAAGGGCATCATGCACCAGATGGCCGCCTTTGAGGCCCAGCACGCCTACGCGGTCCTGGGGACCATCCTGGGCAATGTGGGTAAGCCCGGGGCCACCGTGGCCCGGGGCGCGGGCCACCCCAAGGGCACGTTTTGGTGGCCCCCCGAGCCCCCCTCCCGGGCGAAGAACGCCCACCTGCCCACGGCCCTCAAAGAGGGGCGGATCAAGGCCCTCTGGGCCTTTGGCTCCAACGCTTTCAAGCAGGTTCCCAACCAGAAGGAGCTCAGGCCCCTCATGGCCAAGACCTTCTTCATCGTCCAGGACAGGATCCACACGGAGATGGACGAGGCCGCGGACGTGATCTTCCCCGCAGCCACCTGGGGGGAAACGGACCTCATCCTGGCCAGCGAAGACCGGAGGATCCGCGTCCTGCAGAAGTTCATGGACCCACCCGGAGAGGCCAAGCCCGACTGGGAGATTGTGTCCATGGTGGCCCAGGCCATGGGCATCCCCGGGTTTGACTGGAAACACCCCCGGGAGATCTGGGACGAGATCCGGGCCAACAACGACTGGGTGGCGGAGATCACCTGGGAAATGCTCCTGGAGGCAGGCACCAACGGGGTGAGGTACCCCATGAAGAACGGGAAGAGCCCCGAGCGGCTCTTTTCGGACGAGGCCGAGGCCATCCTAGGCAAGCGGTTCTTCACCAAAGACGGGAAGGTCCACGTAGAGGCCTTTGAGAGGGTCCTTAAGTTTGAGGCCAACATGTACGAGCGGCGGGGGATCAGCAAGGAGTACCCCCTCATGCTCATCGACTTCCGGCTGGACGAACTCTGGAACACCGGTTACACCTACTGGCACACCCCCACCCTCTCGGGGAGGACCCCCGATGCCTTCTGCATGATCCACCCTGAGGACGCCGCCCCGAGGGGAATCAAGGACGGGGACTGGGTGGTCATCCGGTCCAGATACGGGGAGTGCCGGGCCAAGGCCCGGGTCACGCGGGACATTGTCAAGGGGGCCGTGGCCGTGCCCGCCCTCTTCCCCAAAAAGGGCCAGGACGTCAGCTTCGTCATGCCTGACACCCCAAGCCCGGTCAACGGCGACGTGGTGACCCAGGTGGCCGTGGAGGTTTCCAAGGTCTAGGGAAGGCCACAGATCACACTATAGGAGCCCGTTTTTGGGAATCCATCCTGAGCCCCACCTCAGTAGATAGGGTGGGGCCCCTACCGCGCCGTCCAGCCCAGGTCGATGGGCCAGGCCGCCCCCGTCACCGCCCCCGCCTTCTCCGACACCAGGAAGAGGACGAGCTCCGCCACCTCCTCCGGCTCAATCAGCCGCCTCACCGCCGCCTGCGCCAGGAAGACCTTCTCCAAAACCTCCCCCTCGGAAATCCCTAAGGCGCGCGCCTGGTCCGCCACCTGCCCCTCCACCAAAGGCGTCCGCACGTAGGCCGGGCACACCGCGTTCACCGTCACCCCAAAAGCCCCCGCCTCCAAGGCCACGGTCTTGGTGAGGCCCAAAAGCCCGTGCTTGGCGCTGATGTAGGCCGACTTGTAGGGGCTCGCCACCAGCCCGTGCACGCTGGCGATGTTCACGATCCGACCCCACCCCCGGGCCTTCATCCCCGGCAGGAGGGCCCGGATGAGCTGGAAGGGCGCGGTGAGCATCACCTGGAGCATCCGCTGCCAGACCTCCAGGGGAAACTCCTCCACCGGGGCGATGTGCTGGAAGCCCGCGTTGTTCACCAGGATGTCCACCCCAAAGGCCGCGGCCTCCTCCCCCAGGGCCCGCACCCCCTCCGGGTCCGCAAGGTCCACCTGCAGGAAGACCCCCCCGATCCGCCGGGCCACCTCCTCCCCCTCCGGGCGGAGGTCGTGCACCAGAACCCGCACCCCCGCCCCCGCCAGGGCCTCGGCGATGGCCCGCCCGATGCCGCTAGCCGCTCCGGTAACCAAAGCCGTCTTTCCCTTCATGGTCCCAGTCTAGAGGCTCAGGTAGGCCTCCCGGACCCGGGGGTCCTCCCGCAGGAGGGGGGCGGGGCCCTCCAGGACCACCCGCCCCCCCTCCAGGACGTAGGCCCGCCCGGCCACCTCCAGGGAAAGGGCCACGTTCTGCTCCACCAGGAGGACCCCGGTCCCCTCCCGGACCACCTGGACCAGGGCCAGAAGGACCTCCTCCGCCAGCCTTGGGGAAAGCCCCAAGGAGGGCTCGTCCACCAGGAGGATCCGGGGGAAGCCCATGAGGGCCCGGGCGATGGCCAGCATCTGCTGCTCCCCGCCGGAGAGGGTGCCCGCGAGCTGGCCCCGCCTTTCCCCAAGCCTGGGGAAGAGGGCGTAGGCCCGCTCAAGGCCCTCCTTCTCCCGCCCGGGGGCCAGGAAGGCCGCCCCTAAACGGAGGTTCTCCTCCACGGTCATGAGGGGGAAGAGCTGGCGCCCCTCGGGGACGTGGCCGAGACCCAGCCGGGCTCGCCTGGCTGGGGAAAGGGGCCTGAGGTCCAGGCCGTCCAGGAGAAGCTGGCCCCGCCAGGGGCGGACCAGGCCGGAAAGGGCCCTAAGGGTGGTGGTCTTCCCCGCCCCGTTGGCCCCCAGGAGGGCCACCATCTCCCCCTCCCCCACCTCCAGGTCCACCCCGAAGAGGACCTGGGCCTTGCCGTATCCGGCCTCCAACCCCTCCACCTTGAGCCTCATGCTTTCCTCCCCAGGTAGGCCTCCCGCACCCTTGGGTCCTGGGCCACGGCCTCGTAGGGGCCCTCGGCGATCTTCTCCCCGTGGTCCAAGACCACCACCCGGTCCGCCAGGGCCCGCACCGCGGGCATAAGGTGCTCGATGAAGAGGATACCCACCCCCTGGGCCCGCACCCGCTTCAAAAGCTCCACCGCCTCCCCCACCTCCTTGGGCCGGAGGCCGGCCATGACCTCGTCCAGGAGGAGGAGCCTGGGCCGGGTGGCCAGGGCCCGGGCCAGCTCCAACCGCTTGTCCTCCAAGAGGGTGAGCTCCGAGGCGGGAGCCTCCCGCTTGGGCCAGAGGCCCGTGAGCTCCAGGACCTCCTCCACCCAGGCCTCGGCCTCCTTCCGGGAGGTGCCCGGCTTGCCGAAAAGGGCCCCCACCAGGAGGTTTTCCCGCACCGTGAGCTCCGGAAAGGGGCTCACGATCTGGAAGGCCCGGCCCAAGCCCCGCCAGGTGCGGGCCTCCGGGGGAAGGTGGGCGATCTCCTCCCCCTGGAAGAGGATCCGCCCCCCATCGGGCCTGAGGAGGCCGGAGATGAGGTTTAAAAGGGTGCTCTTCCCCGCCCCGTTGGGGCCGATGACCGCCAGGATCTCCCCCTCCTCCTGGACAAAGGAGACCCCGTTCAGGGCCCTAAGGCCCAGGAAGCGCTTGCTCAGGGCGTGGACCTCGAGGAGCCTAGCCACGGCGCCTCCCGAGCCCGATGAGCCCCCGGGGGAGGAAGAGGACCGCCACGATGAGAAGCCCCCCGTAGACCACCAGGTACCCCTCCCCCACCCCGAGCCTCAGGACCTGCTCCAGCCCCACCAGGATGGCCCCGCCCAGAAGGGGCCCCAGGGTGGTGTAAAGCCCCCCGAAGATGGGGATGACCAGGGCCTCCACCGCCCGCCCTAGGCTGAAGGCATCGTAGGGGGTGAGGAAGAGGGCCTTCATCCCGTAGACGCCCCCGGCAAACCCCGCCAGGAAGCTCCCCAGGAGGAGGGAGAGGAGCTTGACCCGCACCGTGCTCACCCCCAGGACCCGGGCCACCGCCTCCCCCTGGCGGGTGGCCGCCTGGGCCAGGCGGAACGGGCTCCCCTCCGCCCAAAGGCTCACCCCCACCGCCAGGGCCAGGGCCAAGAGGGCCAGGAAGTAGGGGGCCAGGGGCCAGACCCCCCCGAAGGGCGGGGCCACGGGCAGGCCGATGGGCCCCCCGGTGAAGGGGAGCTTCAGGGCCAGGGTGCGGAGCACCTCGCTGAAGGCCAGGCTGGCGATGGCGAAGTAGAGGCCGTGGAGCCTACCGGTGGCCGCCCCCAGGAGGAGGGCCATGAGGGCCGCCACCACCCCCCCAAGGAGGAGGGCGGGCAGGGTGCCGAGCCCCGGGGCGGAAAGCCCCGCGGCGTAGGCCCCCAGGCCGAAAAAGCCCCCATGGGCCAGGGAGAGCTGGCCGCTCCGGGCCACCAGGTCCCAGGCCAGGGCCAGGGCCACGGTGAGGTAGAGGAAGACGGCCACGTCCAGGGCAAAGGCCCGCCAGGCCCCCAAGGGGAGGAGGGGAAGGAGGATGAGGAGGAGGAAGAGGAGGGGCCAAAGGAGGCGCCTCATACCCCCCCCAAAGCCCGGGCCGCAGCCCAGGAGCGCAGGACCAGGGCCAGAAAGAGGACCAGGAAGAAGACCGCCTCCACCAGGCCGCCCCCCCCGGGCACGTAGGTGCTCACCAGGGCCTCGGCCACCGCCAGGAGCAGGGCGGCGGGGACCACCCCCTTCAGGTTCCCCAGGCCCGCCAGGGCCACGATGGCGAAGGACTTCAGGGTGTAGACGAAGCCCACCGTGGGGCTGGCGTAGAGGAGGACGGAAAGCATCACCCCCGCCACCCCCGCCAGGCCTGCGGAGAGGCCGAAGGCCAGGAGGTAGATCCGGTCCGTCTCAATCCCGAGAAGCCCCGGGGCCAGCCGGTTCTGGGCCACGGCCCGCACGGCGAGCCCCAGGCGGCTTTGGGTGAGGAAGAGGTGGAGGAAGAGGAGGAGGCCCAAGGAGAGGAGAAAGGCCCCGAGAGGCACGGCCCCCAGGAAGAAGGGCCCCAGGGTGAGGGTGGCCGCCTGGTAGGGAGGGGCCACCACCCGGGTGTCCGCCCCGAAGAGGAGGAGGGCCAGGTTCTGCAGGAGGACGGAAAGCCCGAAGGTGAGGAGCATCTGGTTGAGCTCGGGGGCCCTAAGGACGGGGCGGATGAGGCCGCGGTAGGCCAGGGCCCCCACCAGGAAGGCCGCCAGGAAAGCGGGGCCCAGGGCGAGAAGGGGGTCCACCCCCCGGAGGAGGAAGAGGAAGTAGGAGAGGAAGGCCCCCAGCATGAGGAACTCCCCGTGGGCGAAGTTGACGATCCCCACCACCCCTAAGGAGAGGGCCAGGCCCGTGGCCACCAGGGCGTAGACCCCGGCGGCCAGAATCCCGTTGAGGAGGGTCTGGAGGAGGAGTTCCATCAGCGGAGGTGGTACTCCCCAGGGTAGCGCAGGGGCCGGGCGGCCTTATCCAGGGGGAAGACGGGGCGCCTCGAGCCCCCAAGGTACTGGAACTGGAACCAGATCTCCGGGCCAAAGCCCTGGTAGCGGGTCTTGCCGGTGTCCGAGGGCTTGAAGGCGAGGGGCCCGAAGGGCGTGTTCATCCGCACCCCGGCCAGGGCCTCGGCCACCTTCGCCTTGTCCGCGCTCCCCGCCCGCTCCACCGCCAGGGCCAGGCTCTTCACGATGGCGTAGCCCATGGGGGCCATGTACTCCTCCGTGACCTCCCCGTACTTCTTCTGGTAGGCGGCCACGAAGCGGCGGGACTCCGCGTTGGCCACCGTGGGCAGCCAAGCGGTCATGCCGGCGATGTCGTTGGAGAGGGGGTTCTTCTCAAACCCAATGGGCCAGGAGGGCGGGGCCCCATAGATGAGCTTGGGCCTGAGGCCCACCTGCCGGGCCTGGGCGGCGATGGGCAAGGCGTCCACGTCGTAGCCGATCCAGTAGAGGATGTCGGGGGCGAAGGAGCGGAAGCGGGTGAGGATGGGGGTGAACTGGCCGCTGCCTGCCTTGTAGGGCTCGGCCTGGACCTGGTAGCCCAGCTTCTCCAGCTGTTGCTTGTAGACCGCGATCCCCGCAGAGCCAAAGGGGCCGTCCTCGTAGAGCACCGCCACCTTTTTGGCCCCATGGGCTTCCTTCAGATGGGCGAAGAACTGCAGGGCCGCGGCCACGTTGTGGTAGTCCCAGGGGTGGTAGTGGAAGAAGAGGGGGTACCCCTCAAAGGCCTGTTCCACCACGCTGCTGGCCGCCCCGATGCAGAGGAAAAGCGGCCCGTACTGCTTCACGGGCCCCGAGAGGGCGAAGGTCACGCCGCTGGCCAGGCCCCCGATGACGATGTCCACCCGGTCCACGGTCATGAGCTTGGTGAAGGCGGGCACCGCCTTGGCCGGGTCGGTGCCGTCGTCGGCCACCACCAGCTCCAACCGCACCTTGCCCCCCGCGTTCACCTCCTCCGCCGCCAGCTGGATGCCGTTTAGGGCCGCCTTCCCGGACACGGAGGAGACCCCGGAAAGGGGCAGGAGCACGCCCACCCGCACCTGGGTCTGGGCCAGGGCCAGACCGGCCAACAGGAGAACCGCCACCGCTTTACGCACCTTGACCACCTCCTTGTTCCCCAGGGCCTACGCCCTCGGGTTCGTAGAGCACCACCGCCTCCCCCTCCAGGACCCGCTCCCCCCGGGCGTTCTCGCAGAAGGTGTCCAGGGTGAGGACGTAGCCCCCCTTGGCCCGCTCGCGCACGGCCTTGACCACCGCGGTGGCCGTGACCGTGTCCCCCAGGAAGGTGGGCTTCAGGAAGCGCAGGGTCTGGGAGAGGTAGATGGCCCCCGTGCCGGGGAGCTTGGTGCCGATCACCGTGGAGATGAGGCCCGCCACCAAGATCCCCTGGGCGATGCGGCGGCCGAAGCGGCTTTTGGCCGCGTAGGCCTCGTCCACGTGGAGGGGGTTGGTGTCCCCCACCGCCCCCACGAAGAGGGCCACGTGGGCCTCGGAAAGGGTCTGGGTGTAGCTGGCCCGGTCCCCCACCTTGAACCTCATCCCATCACCTCCCCTAAAAACGCCTCCAGGATGGCCTTAAGCCGGGGCGGGTCCTCGAGGTTCAGGGAATGGCCCACCCCCTCCAGCACCAAAAGCCGCCCCCGGGGGAAGAAGGCCGCGGTCTCCTCGGCCATGGCCCGGGAGACCAGGGGGTCCAGGGCCCCATAGAGGACCAGGACCGGGCCCCCGTAGGGCCGCTGGAGCCGCCAGGCGGAGAGGGCCCGGGCGTTCCCCTGGAAGTGGGCGGGGTGCATCCTCTGGGCGCGGTCCACGAGCTCAGGGAACCAGGGGGGCCTACGGGTGGGGGCCATGGCCGCGAGGGCGGCGGCCAGGGCCTCCCGGTTCTCCCGGTAGGACTCCAGGATGGGGTAGTAGGCCTCCGGGGTCCTGAGGCCCGAGGGGGGGGCGGAGTTCAGGAGGACGAGGCCTTTCGTCCCCTCCCAGGCGGCCTCCATGGCCACCGCACCCCCCAGGGAGTGGCCCAGGAGGACCGCCTCCTCCGCCCCCACCGCCCGCAGGAAGCCCCTCAGGGCCTCCGCGTAGGCGGGGATGGAGGGGGTGAAGTCCGGGGGGGCGGGGCTATCCCCGAAGCCGGGGAGGTCGGGGGCGAGGAGCCGGACCCCCTCAGGGGGGTCTTCCAGGAGGCCCCGCCACCATTCCTTAGAGGCGAAGTTGCCGTGGACCAGGACCAGGGGGAAGCCGCTTCCGCGTTCCAGATAGCTAAGCACGGTTCACCTCCAGAAAGGCCCGCACCGCCTCGGCGAAGGCCTGGGGGGCCTCGAGGGGGGCGGCGTGGCCCGCGGGAAGGCCCTGAAGCCTCCCCCCCAGGGCCTCCGCCAGGGCCTCGGCGTAGGGCCGGGGGAAGAGGAGGTCCTCCTCCCCGTAGAGGACCAGGGCCGGGAGGGAGAGCCCCCGTAGGCGGGGCCTCAGGTCCTCCAGGGCCAGGAAGCCGAGGAGGAGCCTCTCCTGGGCCTCAGGAGAGGGGGCCTGGGCCAGGAGGGCCTCCAGGCCCGCCCCTAGGAGCTCCGGGTGGGCGTTCAGGAAGCCCGCCCCAAAGACCCAGGGCAGGGCCACCCGGAGGCGCAAGGGGGTGCCCCCCGCCCGGAGGGCGTGGAGCCAGCTTTCCGCCTTGGCCCGGAGGGCCGGGTCCAGGTAGGGGGTGGTGCAGCAGAGGACGAGGGCGGAGAAGCGCTCCGGAGCCCGGAGGGCGGCCTCCAGGGCCACCACCCCCCCGTTGGAAAGGCCCACCAGGGCCGCCCCTTCCCACCCCAGCCGGTCCAGGAGGGCTAGGAGGTCCTCCGCGTGGAGGGCGGGGGTGTAGACCCCTTCCGGGGCCTCGCTCTCCCCTTGGCCTCGCATGTCGTAGCGGAGGAGGGTATAGCCGGGAAGGTGGGGCAGGACGGGGTCCCAGCTCTCCAGCCGCTGGAAGAGCCCGTTCAGAAGGACCGCCTGGGGGCCCTCCCCCTCCACCTTGTACCTAAGCCGCACCATGGCGCTCCTCCCATAGCTTCCTCAAGGCCTCCTTCTGCACCTTGCCGGGTCCGGTCTTGGGAAGCTCCTCCAGGAAGAAGAGGTGCTTGGGGACCTTGTACCCCGCAAGGCGCCCCCTAAGGAAGGCCCTAAGGGCCTCCGGGTCCAGGGGGGCCTTCAGGACCACGAAGGCCGCCCCCACCTCCCCCCAGCGGGGGTCGGGCACCCCGATGACCGCCGCCTCCTTCACCGCGGGGTGGTCGTAGAGGGCCCGCTCCACCTCCACCGGGTAGACGTTCTCCCCCCCGGAGATGAACATCTCCTTCTTCCGGCCGGCGATGTAGTACCGCCCCCCTTCGTCCCGGAAGGCCAGGTCCCCGGTCTTCAGCCAAAGCCTTGCCCCGTCAAAGGCGAAGACCTTGGCGTTCTCCTCGGGACGGTTGTAGTAGCCCTTCATGACCACGCCCCCGGAAAGCCAAAGCTCCCCCGCCTCCCCCACGCCCGCCTCCCCCCCGTCCTCCCGCACGATCCGGGCCCAGAGGTGGGGCATGGGGCGGCCCACGCTCTCCGGATAGGCCTCCGCCTCCTCCAGTTCAAAGGTGAAGCAGTTCACCCCGCACTCCGTGAGGCCGTAGCCCTGCTTGAAGCGCACCCCCCGGGCCCGGAAGGCCTCCCGCACCGGGGCCGGGCAGGGGGCACCCCCGGAGATGGCGAAGCGCACGGAGGAGAGGTCGGTTTCGGCAAAGGCGGGGCTTTCCAGAAGCATGGCGAACATGGTGGGCACCAGGAAGAGGATCGTGGGCCGGTGGCGGCGCAAAAGCTCCAGGTACTCCTCGGGCTGGAAGCGCTCCTCGATGACCACCTCCCCCCCCAGGTAGAGGAGGGGGGTGGCCAGGGCGTTCAGGGCGGCGTGGAACATGGGGGTGGCCAGGATGTAGCGGTCCTCCCGGGAAAGCCCCCAGGCGAAGGCCGTCTCCAGGGCGTTCAGGAGGAGCTGGCGGTAGGGGATGAGGGCCCCCTTGGGCAGGCCCGTGGTCCCCCCGGTGAAGAGGAGCAGGGCGGGGTCCTCGAGGCCGGGCGCGTACCCTTCCGGGGGCTCCCCCTCCCCCTCCAGGAGGGCGGAGAGGGGCAGGGCCCGGGGGTCCAGGGCCTCCGCCGCCTCCCGGAAGCCCTCCCCGTAGAAGAGGACCCGGGGGGCGGCGTAGGCGTGGAGGGCCAGGAGTTCGGGGAGGCTTAGGCGGTGGTTGAAGGGGGCGAGGATGTGGCCGAGGAGGGGCGCGGCGAAGAGGAGGTCCAGGTAGGCGGGGTGGTTCCAGGAAAGGAGGCCCACCCGGTCCCCAGGGCCCACCCCCAGGGCCTTCAGGGTGGCCGCGGCGCGCCGGGCCCTTTCGTAGAGCTCCCCGTAGGTGAGCCAGCGGTCCCGGAAGAAGACCGCCCGCCGCTCGGGGTGGTAGGCCGCAAGCCGTTCCAGCCAGTTGGGGTTAAGCATAGAGCCTCCCCTCGAGGCGGAGCACCGCCGCCCCGTAGAAGTAGCCCACGCCCGCCGCGGCCAGGGCCACCAGGCTCCCCTCCTTGAGAAGCCCCTCCTCCCAGGCCAGCTTCAGGGAGAGGAGGGGGTCCAGCTGGCCCAGGTGGCCGAAGCGCTCCAGGTAGACGGACTGCTCCGGCCTCAGGCCCAGCCCCTCCAAGACCGCCCGGTGGGCGGAGCGCTTCATGTGGAGGAGGGCCAGGTAGTCCAGGTCCGCCTCCCCGTACCCCGCCTCCTCCAACGCCTCCCGGATCACCCCGAGGAAGGTGGGGATGGAGGTGGCGTCCAGCCGGGCCTTCATCCCCTCGGGGTCCTCCACCCGGAGGCGGTAGGCCTCGAGGGTCTCTGGGGTGAGGGGGAGGCGGGTCCCCCCCACGGGGACCTTCACGGCCAAGGCCAGCTCCGGGTCCATGCGGTGGGCGAGGCCCAGAAGCTTCAAGCCCGGGCCCTCCCGGGTGAGGAGGGCGGCGGCGCCCCCCGCGGCCAGGTCGTAGAGGAAGCGGGTGTGGGGGTCGGCGTAGTCCACCAGGTCCCCGTTGCGGTACCCCCCCGCCACCAGGATGGCCCCCACCGCCTTCCGGGTGGCGAAGAGGCCCCGGGCCACCTCCAGGGCCCCCAGGAAGGAGGCGCACTTCTGGTTGAGGTCCATCCCCTTCGCCCCCCAGGCCCCCACCCGCCGGGCCAGGTAGGGGGCGGTGGCCCAGACGGGGTAGTCCTTGTGCTCCTCCACGATGGAGAGCACCCAATCCACCCCCCCACCCGAAAAGCCCGCGGCGGAAAGGGCCCTCTCGGCCGCCCAGGCGGCCATCTCCGCCGGGTGGTCCTGGGGGCCGGGAACGGCCTTCTCCAGGATCCCCAGCTTCTCCCGCACCACCTCCGGGGGAAGCCCCGAGCGCCGGGCGATCTCCTCCGCCCCCATGCGACCTTCCGGCAGGTAGACCCCAAGGGCCCTAAGGTACACCCCTTGCCCTCCTTCCTCCCCCAGGTTAGGGGCCGGGTGTTACAGCCCCGTTACACGGGCGGGGGCGGTTTAGACTGGGGGCGTGCCCTACCCGGTGCCCCCCTCGAGGCTCCTCCCCCCCCGCCTGGCCAAGGAGGTGCGGCGGGAACGCCTCCTCCGCCTCATGGCCCAGGCCTTTGAGGGAAGCCCCGGCCTGGCCCTGGCCGGGGGGGCGGGGTACGGGAAGACGGCCCTGGCCACGGAGTTCCCCGGGGTCTACCTGGCCCTCTCCGAGGAGGCCAAGGACCCCGCCCTCCTCCTCTGGCACCTCCTGGCCGCCTACCGGGCCCAGCGGGGGCTGGCCCTGGAAGGGGCGGAGGCCCTCCTGGAACAGGGGGCCTGGCCCCGAGCCCTGGAGGCCCTGATGGAGGCCCTGGGGGGGCTTGGCCCCCACCTCCTCCTCCTGGACGAGGCCCACCGGGGGGAAAGCCCGGCCACGATCCGCCTCCTCCAGGACCTCCTGCGCCTGCCCGGCCTGAAGATCCTGGTCCTCACCCGCCGCTCGGCCCCCTTCGCCTTCCTCCGGGTCATCGGGGAGCGGGAGCTGGCCTTTGACCCCGAGGAGGCCTGCCGCCTGGCCCAGGCCCTGGCCCCCGAGCTCCCCCCCTTTGAGGTGGAGCGGGCCCTGAGCCTGGTGCGGGGCTGGCCCTTGGGCCTCAGGGCCCTCCTCCTCGCCATGCGGAGGGGCCTGCGCCCGGAAAGGGCCGTGGTGAGCGGGGAGGGGCTTCTGGGCTACCTGGCCTACGGCCTGCCCGAGGCGGTGCTCCTGGAGGCGGCCCGGCTGGCCCTCCGGGGGGAGGTGGCGGAGGAGGAGGCGGAGGCCCTCCTCCCCTTCGCGGAGGACCTCCTCCTGGAAAGGCGGGAGGGGCGGCTCGCCTTCCACCCCCTGGTGCGCTCGGCCCTAAAAGGTCTCCTCCCCCCCGCCGAGGCCCGGGCCCTCCTGGACCGGGCGGCCCGGGAGGCCCTGGGGCGGGGCGAGGGGGTGCGGGCGGCGGAGCTCCTCCTGGAGGCGGGCCGCTACGGCCACGCCGCGGACCTCCTCTTGAAGGAGGGCCAGGGGTTTTTGGAACGGGGCCTGGCTCACACCGTCTTGAGGCTCCTGGAGGGCCTTCCGGAAGAGGTCCGGAAGCCCCGCCCCGGCCTCGGCCTCCTCCTGGCGGAGGCCCTGCGCCAGGCCGGGCGCTACGAGGAGGCGGAACGGGCCTACCGGGAGGCCCTGGAACGGGGGGAGGCGCGGGCCTACCTGGGCCTCGCCCGCCTCCACCTGGACACGGTGGAACCCGCCCTGGCCCGGCCCTACCTGGAAGAGGCCTTGAGGCGCTTCCCCGAGGAGGCTAGGCCCCTCCTCGCGGAAAACCTCCTCAACGAGGGCCGGGCCGAGGAGGCCCAGGCCCTGGGCCTCACGGGCCCCAGGGTCCTCCTCCGGCTCGGCCGGGTGGAGGAGGCCCTGGCCCTTCTCCGGGACCTCAAGGACCCCGGCCTCCACCGCCCGCCCCAGAACCACCGGGAGGGAACCCTCCTCCGGGCCCTCCTGGAGTGCGTGGCCGGGGACGCGGAGGAGGGCCTGCGCTTGGCCGAAAGGGGCCGCTGGGAGGCCGAGGTCCTGGGAAGCCCCTTCGGGATCAGCCTGGCGGAGGCCCGGAAGGGCCACGCCCTCCTGGCCCTGGGCCGCCTTAGAGAAGCGGAGGCCGCCTACCGCACGGCCCTCCTCCTGGCCCAGGGGGGGCCCGCCCGGCTCCAGGTGGAGGCCCTGGGGGGGCTTGCCGCCTTGGGGGAGGAGGGGGCCTTCCCGGAGATGGTCCGCCTGGCCCGGGCCTCGGGGGACCTCTGGGTGGAGGCCTTCATGACCCTGGCGGTGGCCACGGCCCGGCTCAGGCGGGGGGAGGCCTGGCCCCTCCCCGCCCTCCCCGCCCCCGACCCCTTTCTGAGGGACCTGGCCCAGGCCTACCCCTTCCGGGAAGACCTGGAGGACCTCCTCCTCCGCTACCCCTTCCTGGAACGCCCCACCCTCTTCGCCCCCCCCGTCCACCGGGTGCGCCAGGCCCTTTGGCGGCTGGGGCGCCTGGAGGTGGCCTATCACCCTGGGGTGCGGGTGGAGATCCGGGCCCTGGGGGGCCTCGAGGTGCGGGTGGAGGGCAGGCCCGTGCGCTTCGGGCGGGAGAAGGCCCGCCTCCTCCTCGCCCTCCTCCTGGAGAAGGACTGGACCAAGGAGGAGCTCCTCGAGGCCCTGGAGGTTTCCCCCGGAGAGTTCAGGGTGCTGTGGTGGGAGCTCCTCTCCCACCTGGAACCCGGCCGGCCCAAGGGGGCCCCGGGCTACTTCCTCCGCACCCACCCCTGGCGGCTCCACCGGGAGGCCCCCGAGCTCTACCTGGACCTCCAGGACCCCAAGGCCCCCTTCGCCCTTCCCTACCGGGGCCTGGACCACCCCCTCCTGGACGAGTGGGCCCGGGCCCGGCTGGAGGAGCGGAGGCGGGCCCTCCTCCGAAGCCCCCGGGCCGAGGACTGGCTCCAGGCCCTGGCCCTGGACCCCTTGGACGAGGAGGCCTGGGAGAGGCTCCGCCTCACCCCTTGGGCAGAAGAGGCCAGGGCCCTCCGGAAGAGGGCCCTGGAGGAGCTAGGGGAAGAGGCATCCTGAGACCCCCCGGGCCCTGTGAAGGTGCGGCTTTGGCTGAGCCCAGCTCCACAGGGGAACACCGGACGGACCCCCTATTTATGGGGATAGACTCCAAGAGGGCAAACGGCTACTATCAAAGCAAATGAGGTCCAAGGGGTTCACGCTAATAGAACTCCTGGTGACCCTAGGCGTTTTGGGAATCGCCTTCAGCATCGCCGCCCTCAACCTTCGTCCCTTTTCCAACCCTCTCCAGGACGCCTGGGTCCACACGGAGGGCTACCTTAAGCTGGTGCGGGCCAAGGCCATGTCCACCACCTCCGCCTACCGGGTACGCCAGGTGGGGAACCGGCTTTTGGCAGAGTACGCACCCCGGTGCACGAGCACGAGCTTCACCGAGGACACCAGCCTGAAGCTGGAGCTCCCCCCAGGGGTTACCCTATCCACGGGAAATGGGCAATCCGTGGAGCTCTGCTTCTCCAGCCGGGGGTACAGCGACCGAAACCTGGTCTTGGTGTTCCGGAAAGAGGCCCAAGAGCGTCGCCTAGAGGTGCTCCTGGGCGGGGGGGTGAGGCGGTTATGAGGCACGGCGGTTCCCATGGGCTTTCCATTGTGGAGGTGGTGGTGGCCCTCGCCGTCTTGGGCATCGCCTTGGCCTTTATCGTCCCCTCCTTCGTGGGGCACCTCCAGACCAATACGGCTTCTGAGGTCCGCTCCCAAGCGGTCTTCCTAGCCCAGCGGGAGTTTGAAAGCCTAAGGCTCCAGGACCCTTCCACCCTGCCCACCTCGGGGAGTACGGAACGGCAAGAGGGGTACGGGGGGCGCACCTTCACCCTACGCCGCACCTACTGCGCCCAGGCCTCCTTGTGCGGCCCCGGAAGCCGGCACATCCGGGTGGAAGTGGTCTGGAACGGGAGGACGGTCTATGCCGCGGAAACGGTCTACACTAGCCTCCGCTAAGGGGCTCACCCTGATAGAGCTCCTGGTGGCTCTGGGCATCGGGGCCCTGATCCTGGCCCTTTCCCTGGGCCTGGTCCTTTCCAACCGCCAGCTCTACACCCTGGACCAGACCCGAACCGCCCTGAACCAGAACCTGCGGGCGGCTCTGGACCTCCTGGGAGCCGACATCCGCCAAGCGGGGGAAAGGACACCCATGGACTTTCCTGCCGTCCAGGTGTCTAGTGGGAACACCTTGGTCCTCCGCAGGAACCTGCTGGACGCGGTTTTAACGCTCTGCGACCGAAACGGCCTACAGGCCGGGAGCAGCCAAGACGTGCTCTTTGTGGCCCGAAGGGACCACAGCCCTCCGCCCCAATGCCTCCCCCAGGACGGGGACGGAAACGGGTGGGACGACCGCCTGGAGGCCTTCGCCCGCTACCGCCAGGAAAACGGAGGGGAGGTAACCCTCTACCTCTATGACCCCACCACGGGAAGAGGGGAGTTCTTCCCCTACGACGCCGAGGACCACTCCCGTTTCCACATCCACCGCGCCCGGGGACGGTGGACCAACGACTACCCCGGGAACGGCACCAGCCGGATCTACGCCCTAGAGGAACGCCGGTATGTGCTCCAAGACGGCCTGCTTCACCTCATCCTGAACGGGAATGCGGCCGCACCCTTGCGCTTAGTGGATCGGGTGACGGGCTTTAGCGTGGCGGTGCGCACCCAGGACGGCAGAACCCACACGGATTTCGGCAGCCGGGGCCAGCGGTGGACGGATGTGGCCGCAATCCTGGTGGAGGTCACGGTGCAGGAAGGGGGGCGAAGCCGCACCCTCAGCGGGGAGTACTTTCCCCGCAATGTTCTCTCGCAGTAGGAGGCAAACATGAAGGGAAAAGGGTTTGCCCTAGTCACCGCGCTGATCCTCCTCACGGTGCTCATGGCCCTCCTCACCGCGTACTTCACCCTCACCCGCATAGAGCTCAGCACCACAAGCGCCTCGGCTGCGCAAACCGCGGGCTTTTATGCCGCGGAGGCCGGGCTCAACCTCCGGGCGGAGGAAGTCCGGCAAAAGTTTTTAGGTTACAACCGCCCCTCCGGCACCCCCCCAAGCCCCACGAACCCCTGCCAGGGGAGCAACCAGGGGGGTGGGGATTTCCGCTGCCAGGCCTACACCCTTTCCGGCCGCCGGGTGATGACCTACGTGGTGGAAGATCCCAACAACCCCCAGGTGATCCGGATTCCCCCGGGAGAGCTTTACCAGAACCTGAACGCCCAGGAGTACCGCTATAGCGTCTTCTCCGTAGCGGAGGGACGGGACGGGAGGCCGGAGGCCATCCTGGAGATGCGCTTCAAGAGCCGGGTGGTGCCCCTCTTCCAGTTTGCCGTCTTTTATCAGCAGGACCTGGAGTTCAACCGCACCGCCCCCATGACCCTCGAGGGCCCGGTGCACACCAACAGCGACCTTTACTTGGACGCAGGGGGTGGCTCCACTCTGACCATCCGAGGCCAGGTAACCGCCGCAGGAAGGATTTACCGCGGGAACAAGTCCTCCCGGGGGAGTACAGGCACCGTCCGGGTCCACGATGGGAGCCAGGACCGGGAGGTAAGCAACACCAACAGCCTGCGGGCTCTGTCTCCATCGGAAATCCGGAACTGGAACGGATGGATGCAGGCCGGAGTGGATCCACCCACCATCCCCACCCCCGACACCTTCAACCCTCCCTGGCGAGGCCGGGCAGGGGAGTACTGGAATAAGGCGGACCTGAGGGTGGCCTTGGACCTCACGGGCACCACACCCACCTTAAGGGTCTACAACCCTGACGGAAGCCTAGCCCTGGCCGACAGCCTGCTGGCCGCCGCTTGCCCTAGCGCCTTCGGCTACAGCAACAGCTTCTACAACAACCGGGAGCGCCGGACCATCTCCATGTTAGAGGTGGACGTTCAGAGGATGCTGGACTGCATCCACATCCTCAGGACTGTTCACGGTGCCCTTTCCTTCGGCTTAGACGACACCACCGACGGGGGCCTGGTGGTCCACCTTTCCGTCAGGGGGCCGGATAGCGACCGGACCAATGGCTACGGGGTGCGCCTTAGAAACGGGCGCGAGCTCCGATCCGCCATCTCTGGGGCCCCGGCCATTCAAGGCCTTACCCTGGTCACGGACCAAGCCCTCTACATCCAGGGGGACTTCAACGCCGTGAACTGGAAGCCGGCGGCCCTCATGGGCGACTCCATGAACTTGCTCTCCAACAACTGGGCGAACGGGGAGGCCTACCCTACCCCTCGGCCCGCGGGCTGCCCCGCCACCATAAGCGGGGATACCAAGAGCCGGCCTGAGTGCCGCCTGAGGGGCCAGAATCTCCCCAGTGGGGATAACGGCACGGACACCTCTCGGTGGCTTCCCCAAGCCACCACCACCACGGTGAACGCCGCGGTGCTCAGCGGAGCTTCCGTGACCCCCACCCAAGGTGGGCAGGAGGGTGGAGGCGTGCACAACATCTTCCGCTTTCACGAGCACTGGGGAAGCAACACCACCCAGTGCTGCCAAGGTAGCGTACGCTACACGCAAGCCACGTTTAACTTCACGGGTTCCATCGTAAGCCTGGGAGAGCCCCGAAACGTCAACGGCCCCTTCTTCCTCGGCCCCCCGTGGTACCAGCCCCCCATCCGCAATTGGTCCTTTGACACCCGCTTCAACCAGTACCAAAACCTGCCGCCCCTGTCCCCCCGCTTCGTCTACCTAAAACAGGAACTCTTCGTGCGGCAGTTTGAGCGCTAGGAGCGGGACCGAAGGCGCTCCTTTCTTTCCCCCAAGGCATCGAGGCCTTGGGGGCGTCTTAACCCAAGCCCTACTCCGGGAAGCTTCCCCGCCCCTATCCCGGGCGCCCTGACACGGCCATGACGGAGCCCCCCCAAGCTGAGGGCGGAGGGATCAGGTATGAACCGTAGGGATCTCCTCAAGGCAGGACTGGTCATAGGGGCCGCCTCGGGGCTGGCCCGGGCCCAGGGGGGGATGACGCCCTTCCTGCCCAAGGCGCGGAACCTCATCGTCATGGTCTACGACGGCTTCTCCTGGGAGGACTTCGCCATCGCCCGGGCCTACGCCCAGCGGGTTCTGGGCCGGAAGCTCACCCTGGAGCGCCTCTTCGGGCAGGGGGCCTTCGGCCAGATCCACACCAACAGCCTCACCTCCTACGTCACCGAGTCCAGCGCCGCGGGGAACGCCTTCTCCTGCGGGGTGAAGACGGTGAACGGGGGGCTGGCGGTGCACGCGGACGGGACCAAGCTCCTCCCCATCTTCGCCGCGGCCAAGGAGGCGGGCAAGGCGGTGGGCCTGGTGACCACCACCACGGTGACCCACGCCACCCCCGCCTCCTTCGTGGTGAGCAACCCCGACCGCAACGCGGAGGAGGCCATCGCGGAGCAGTACCTGGCCTTCGGGGCGGAGGTCTACCTGGGGGGTGGGGACCGGTTCTTCAGCGCGGAGAGGCGGAGCGACAAAAAGGACCTCTACGCCCTCTTCCGGGAAAAGGGCTACGGGGTGGTGCGCACCCTCGAGGAGCTCCAGGCGGAGCGCGCCAACCGCCTCCTGGGGGTCTTCTCCAGCAGCCACGTGCCCTACGAGGTGGACCGCCGCTTCCAGGGGGTGAAGGTCCCCTCCCTGAAGGAGATGACCGAGGCCGCCCTTAAGCGCCTTCCCGCCTACCGGCAGGGCTTTGTCCTCCAGGTGGAGGCCGGGCGGATCGACCACGCCAACCACCTGAACGACCCCGCGGCCACCCTTTGGGACGTGCTGGCTGCGGACGAGGCCCTGGAGCTCCTCCTCGCCTTCGCGGATCGTTACCCCGACACCCTCCTGATCGTGGTCTCGGACCACGCCACCGGGGTGGGGGCTCTCTACGGGGCTGGCCGGTCCTACCTGGAGAGCAGCCGGGGGGTGGACCTCCTCAAGGACCAGAAGGCCTCCTTTGAGTTCATGCTGGCGCGCCTGGGCCAGAACCCCGACGCCGCCCAGGTGAAGGAGGCCTTCCGCGCCATGAAGGGGGTGGCCCTCAAGGACGAGGAGGCGGCCATGGTGGTGGAGGCCATCGCCAAGAAGGCCTACCGGCCCGACGGGGTGCGCTACGGCGTCCAGCCCGCCAACACCCTCTCCTGGGCCATGGTGCAGCGGGAAGCCGCCCGCCCCGACCGGCCCAACATCGGCTGGAACTCCGGCCAGCACACCGCAAGCCCGGTGATGCTGGCCCTCTACGGGGCCGGGGTGGGCCGGGGGGTGCAGCTGGGCCTCCTGGACAACACCGATGTCTTCACCCTCATGAGCCGGGCCCTGGGGCTCCGCTACCAGAACCCGGTGATGACGGAGGAGGAGGCCCTGGAGGTCCTGGCCAAGCGCCCCGGGGCGGAGTGGGTGCACCCCAAGGAAACCCTGGCGGTGTAGAGGGCTTCCCAGGAAGCCCCCGCCGAAGCCTCCCCCTCGGCGGGGGCTTTCCTACAATCCCTCCGCCAGCTCGGCGTGGTTCTTGAGGGCCAGGGGGCCAAGGCCGTGCTTGGCCCTTAGCCTTTCCAGGTAGAAGGCCCGCTCCGCCTCCCGGCCCAGGCTCTGGTTGCCCCCGTGGAGGCCGATCCCCACCCCTGGGCCCTTGAGGTAGCGGAAGGGGAGGCCGGCCCGGTAGACCCGAAGCCAGAGGTCCCAGTCCCAGTAGTGCCCCATGGCCTCGTCCAGGGGGCCTAGGCGGTCCATCCAGGCCCGGGGCAGGGCCGTCCCCGAAGCCAGGAGGCGGTTGTCCTTTAGGAGCCAGGGGCCCACCTCCCCCGGCTCCAGGCGGCGGGTCTCCACGGGCCCGAAGAGGAGGCCCCCCGTGTAGACCAGGGCCTCCCCCATCTCCTGGGCCCGGCGGACCCTATGGAGGTAGGCGGTGTCCAGGAGCCAGTCGTCGTCGTCCAGGAAGAGGAGGTACCGGCCCCGGGCTAAGGCGAGGCCCGTGTTCCGGGCCGCCACCTGGCCCTGCCCCCGGTTCCTGACCCCCTGGACCCGGGGGTCCAGGAAGCTCCGGGCCACCAAAAGCCCTTCCCCCGCCCCGTCCTCCACCACCCAGGCCTCCCAGGCCCCCAGGGTCTGCCGCTCCAGGGAGGCCAGGGCCCGGGCCAGGAACTCCGGCCGGCCCCGGGTGGGGATGAGGACGCTGAAGAGGGGCTCCCCGCTCACCGCTCGGCGCGCTTGGGGGCGAAGCCCGAGATCCAGGCCTCGTCCGTGAGGTCCAGCCTCAGGGGGGTGAGGCTCACGAAGCCCTGGGCCACGGCCCAACGGTCCGTCCCCTCCTCCGCCTCCCCCAGGGGGTGGGCGGCAAACCAGTACCCGTCCCGGCCCATGGGGTCTTGGGCGGCGACCACCTGGCCCTCGTACCGGCGCACGGACTGCCGGGTCCAGAGGATCCCCTTGGGCTGGTGGGGGAGGTTCACGTTCACCAGGAAGGGCCAGGGGCCCTCCAGGAGGGCGGCGATCACCCGCTTGACCCAGGGGACCAGGCGGGAGAAGTCCGGCTCCTCCCCGTTCAGGGGCACGCTGAAGGCGGCCGCGGGGATGCCGAAGAGGAAGGCCTGCTTGGCCGCGGCCACCGTGCCCGAGTGCCAGATCTCGTGGCCCAGGTTGCTCCCCAGGTTGATCCCGGAAAGGACCAGGTCCGCCCCACCCCAGTCGTAAACCCCCAGGGCCACGCAGTCCGCGGGGGTGCCGTCCACCCGGAAGGCCTCCAGGTAGGGCAGGTCCAGATCCAAAAGCCGGGTGGGGCGCATCCTCAAGGGGCGGGCAATGGTGATGGCGTGCCCGGAGGCGCTCATCTCCCACTCCGGGGCCACCACCCGCACCTCCCCGAAGTCCAGGGCCGCCCGGGCCAGGGCCAGGAGGCCGGGGCTCAGGATGCCGTCGTCGTTGGTCACCAGGATCTTCATGCCCCCACCTTAGCCCCCGGCGGTCAGGAGGCGGTCAGCCAGGAAGCGCAGGGAGGGCTCGGGGTCCCCCCGCACCTCCAGCACCCAGGGCACCCCCTCGAGGCCTTCCAGCCAGGCCAGGTCCCCTTCCCCCTGGTCCAGGTTCCAGTGCCGGTCGTAGGCCCCGTCCGTGCCGTTCAGGTGCAGGTGGCCCGGGCGGAGGGCAAGCCAGGAGAAGGGGTCGGGGGTGGCGCTGAAGACCCGGGCGTGGGCGGGGTCAAAGCAGAAGCCCAGGCCCAGGGCCTCCAGGAGCTCCACCAGCGCCCCAGGGGCGGGCTCGTGGGTGTTCTCCAGGAAGAGGGCCACCCCCAGGGCCCGGGCCCTCTCCACCAGGGGCCTCAGGGCCTCCAGGAGGGGCTCCACCCGGTGCAGGGCCCCCGCCAGGGGGGTCTTGGCGGGGAGGCCGGAGTGGAAGACCGCCCGCTCGGCCCCCAGGCGGGCCGCGGCCTCCAGGCCCTCCAGGAGGCGCCTCCGGGAGAGGTCGGCCACCTCGGGGTCGGGGGCGATGGGGTCCAGGTTCCAAAAGGGGAGGTGGGCGGAAAGGGGCCCGGGAAGCCTCCGGGCCAGGCGCTCCAGGAGGGCCCGGTCCCCCAGGCCCCGGGGGTCCAGGTAGACCTCCGCCCCCAGGCCCAGGGCCTCGAGGCGGGGGAGGAGGGCCTCCGCCTCCAGCAGGTTCACGGACCAGAGGAGCCGCATGCCCCCACCCTAGCCCCGCCCTGTCAGGGGGAGGTCAAAACCCCCGGGAGAAGCCCGGGGGGTAAGGAAGGGGAGCCCGGAGGGCCTTCCGCCCTCCGGGGTTAGGTTAAGCCCCCCGTGTCAGGAGGCCTTCAGCGGGCCACGCTGGCGTTGTAGCGCCTCAAGGCCTCGTCCGCCCGGGCCTTGGCCTCCCTAAGGGCCTCCCGGGCCGGCTTGCCCTGGAGGGTGGCCTCCCAGGCCGCGGCCACGTACTGGCGGATCTCGGGGAAGGAGCCCATGAGGCACCCCGCGGAGGCGGTGTTGGCCTTGGAGGTCTCCAGCTGCCGGATGGCGGTGGTGAAGTTGGGGTTCCGCACATGGGCCTGGCGCACCTCGGGAAGCTCCACCACCCCCTTCACCACGGGGAAGTACCCCGTGGCCAGGTGCCACTTGGCCTGGGTCTTGGGCTCCAACAGGAAGCGCACGAAGGCCCAGGCCCCCTGGACCTCCGCCTCCGGAAAGCCCTTGAGCACATAGAGGGCAGCCCCGCCGATGGCCACGCCGTTCCGCTCCTTCAGGTAGGGGTAGAAGGCGGTGCGCACGGGGAAACGGCCCCCCACCTGGCGGAGGACCCCCGTGAGGCTCGCGGTGGAGTAGGCGGCGATGGCCGCCTGGCCCTGGGCGAAGAGGTTCTGGGAGTCCGTCCAGTTCCTCCCGGTGTTGGCCGCCACCCCTTCCCGCACGAGGCGAGCGTACATGTCCAGGAAGGCCACCGCGGCCTCGTTGTCAAAGGCCGCCTCCGTGGCCCGGGCCCTGCGGCCGTTCTCCCCGTTGCAGAAGAAGTAGCCGGAGTTGTAGCTCACCTGCTCCACAAACCAGGAGTCTATGGGGATGGAGAGGCCGTAGCGCACGGTGCGCCCCTGGGCGTCCTTCTTGGTGAGCTTGCGGGCCGCCTCCTCCAGGTCCTTCAGGCTCCAGCTGGCCTTGAAGGGGATGCCCGCCTCGTCCAGGGCCGCGGCGTTGAGGTAGAGGATGGGGTTGGAGGAGTTGAAGGGCAGGCCGTACAGCTTGCCCTCCACCGTGTAGTAGTTCCTGGGCTGGGAGAGGAAGCGGTCCAGGTCAAAGCCGCTGGCCCGGGCCAGGTCCTCCAGGGGGACCACGGCGCCGGAGTCGGCCATGATCCGGGCCCCGATGTCGTAGACCTGGATCACGTGGGGGTAGCCCCGGCCGGCCCGGAGGGCGGCCAGGAGCTTGTTGATCCCGTCGTCGTAGCTTCCCACGTACTGGGACTTGACCTCGTAGCGGTTCTGGCTCCGGTTGAAGTCCTGGACCAGGGCCTCCGTGGCCTCCCCCAGGACCCCTCCCATGGAGTGCCAGAACTGCAGGGTGATCTTCCCCTGGGCCAACGCCGCTCCCCAACCTAGGACCAAGAACCATACCAGTCTGCGCATACCCACCTCCTATCTATCCCTTCAGCCCGCCCAGGGTGACCCCACGCACCAGGGCCCTTTGGGCGAGCAGAAAGACCACAAGGCTGGGAAGAAGGGTGAGGAAGGCCGCCGCGGCCACCACGTTCCACCGGGCCACGGCGTCTTGTTCGTTGAGAATGAAGTTGATCCCCAGCTGGACGGTCATCATCTCCTTGCTCTGGACCACCACCAGGGGCCAGAGGTACATGTTCCAGCTCCCGATGAAGGTGAGGGCCGCCAGGGCCGAGAGGACGGGGGCGGAAAGGGGGAAGACCAGGTGGCGGAGGATGGCCAGGTGCCCCGCCCCGTCGATGCGGGCCGCGTCAAAGTAGTCCTGGGGCAGGGCCTTGAGGTGCTGGCGGAGGAGGAAGACCCCCAGGGGACTGGCCGCGAAGGGCACGACCAGGGCCCAGTAGGTGTCCAGCCCCCCCAGGCGGTCCACCAGGAGGTAGAGGGGCAGGAAGGTGATCTCCCCCGGGATGAGGAGGAAGGCCACGGCGAGGCCCAGGAAGAGGCTCTGGCCCCGGAAGGGGAGGCGGGCCAGGGCGTAGCCCGCGGGCAGGCTGGTGAGGAGGACGAGGAGGGTGGTGGCCCCGGCCACCAGGAGGCTGTTGAGGAGGTAGCGCCCCAGGGGGTAGGCGGTGAGGGCCAGCCGGTAGGCCTCGAGGGTGGCCCCCTGGGGCCAGAGGCCTGGGCGGAAGAGCTCCTCAGGGGGGCGGAAGCTGGCGGAAAGGAGCACGAGAAGGGGGAGCAGGAGGAGGAAGGCGTACCCCCCCGCCAGGAGGTAAAGGGGAAGGAGGCGCCTAGGCATAGTGCACCCGCCTCCCCAGAAGCCAAAACTGCAGGGCCGCCAGGGCGATGAGGAGAAGGAGGAGGAGGACGGCCTCCGCCAGGGCGTAGGGCACCCGGAAGTTAAAGAAGGCGTCCTGGTAGACCCGGTAGATCCAGACCGTGGTGCTCTCCAGGGGCCCTCCCCGGGTGAGGAGGTGGATGGGGCCGAAGGCGGTGAGGCTCTTCAGGACCACCAGGAGGCCCACCAGGAAGAGGACGGGGGAAAGGAGGGGCAGGGTCACCCGGAGGAAGCGGACCCAGGGGGTGGCCCCGTCCACCAGGGCCGCCTCCAGGACTTCCTCGGGGATGCTCTGGAGCCCAGCGGTGAGGAGGATGGCCGTGAAGCCCACCCCCGACCAGGCGGTGACGGCCGCCAGGGTGGGAAGGGCCCAGGCGGGGTGGGTGAGCCAGGGGAAGGGCCCAAGGCCGAGGCCCTGGAGGAGGTGGTTCAGGTACCCCCCCACGGGGTGGAGGAACCAGCCCCAGGCCACCGCGGCCACCGCGGTGGGCACCGCGGCGGTGAGGAAGAAGAGGACCCGGAACAGGGCCACCCCAGGGTAGTTGCGGTAGACCAGTAGGGCCGCGAGGAGGCCCAGGCCCAGCTCCAGGGGGACCACCATCAGGGCGAAGAGGAGGGAACGCAGGGCGCCCGCCCAAAACTCCGGGGCCTGCAGGACCTGGGCGTACTGGGCCAAGCCCACGAAGAAGGCCTTCCGGCCCAGAAAGTCCTCCTCGTGGAGGGAAAGCCAGACCCCCTGGAGGAGGGGCCAGAGGTAGAAGGCCCCGAAGAGCAGGTAGGCGGGGAGGAGGAACCCGTAGGCCCAAAGGCCCTCCCGCAAGGGGGCTGCCCGCCTCAGGAGGCGACGCTCCGAACGGACCACGGAGGACAGGTTAGGCCCC
>FWWM01004607.1_pt1 | contig 31853 bp, 28 predicted proteins | sample 2228351 | NCBI WGS metagenome assembly FWWM01 (sample SAMEA103939774, study PRJEB20133) | metagenome | reverse complement strand
CGGGCGCAGTCGCGCCGGCAGCCTCGGATCCACTTCGAAGGTCCGCCAATCCCGACGCTGGACCACGAAGGCGCGAAGGCCAACCGCCTGGGCGGCGGCGATCTCCTCCTCCGTGCGGACCTCCGCCAGCACCTCGAGGCCGCACTCGGCAGCGGCCTCGAGGATCGCCCGCAGGCCGGACGGGCTCAGCATCCCGATGCTGATCCAGATAGCGTCCGCGCCGAAGGCCCGGGCCTCCAAGACCTGGAAGGGGTCGAGGAAGAAATCGTGGCGGATCACGGGGAGGTCCAGCCGCCGGCGGAGCAGGGCCTGCTTGACCGCGGCCAGGTGCTCCAGGCGTCCCTGGTAGTAGCGGGCGTCGGTCATCACGGCCAGGGCCGCCGCCCCATGGGTGGCCAGGGAGAGGGCGAGGTGAACAGGGTCGTAAGTGGGCCGCAGCAGGCCGCGGAAGGGGGCGGCCCGCATCAGGGCGACCACGGGCCGGAGCCGGCCGTGGGGATCGGGCAGGACAGTTCGCAGGGGGAGGGGGGCAGGCCACAACCGGGCCTGCAGGCGCAGCGCCCCCTCGTCCAGCACCCGGCGCCGCCGCGCCAGTTCCTCCCGTTTATCCTCCAGGATCCGCTCCAGGAAGCGGCCGCGCCGCCGGGCCCGTTCCCAGACGCTCATGAGGCCTTGGGGGATCGCGAGGGGGTTTTCGCCGCCCGCGCCTTCCGGGCGGGCTGGAGCTCCGCGCTGAAGCGCTGATACAGCGCGATCAGGTTGCGGTGATGCAGTTGGGGGGCGAGGCCGTTGAGGGCGATGCGGGGGATCCCACAGCTCTCCACGTCGATCTCCCGCAGCGCCTCGCGGGGCTTCCCCTGCTGGACGTAGCGCCGCACCTCGCGCGTAATCGTGTTCAGGTAGTTGATACTCGCCTGGATCACGTCGGGGACTTCCCCGCGGAGGATGGGCTCGCCGTGGCCGGGGACCATGGTCTCGATGGGGAGCTCCCGGAAGCGCTGGAGGGTGGCGATGGTCTGGTCCACATCGCCGTCCACGATGTAGGGGATGGGCATCATCACGTCCCCGGTGAAGAGGATGCGATCCTCCCGGATGTAGACCGCGAGCCCGTCCGGGGAGTGGCCGGGGGCGTGGAACAGGTGGAGGGTCTTGTTGCCCAGGCGCAGCAGCAGATCGCCTTCCTCCACCGTCACCTCGGGGAGACGGAGGGTCAACGGGGCGAAGGCCGGCTCCTGGGCCTTGGCCCGCTGGAGGGCCTCCTCCCCGTGCTCCTCGAGGCGCTTCCGGCAGAGGGCGTGGGCGATGGCGATGGCGTTGGGGAAAAAGCACGCGCCGAAGGTGTGATCCGTGTGGTAGTGGGTGAGGATGAGGTAGACGGGGCGCCCCTCGGCCTCCTTCTCCACCAGGGCGACGATCGCCCGCGTCTCTTCGGGGAAGGGGAGCGTGTCGATCACCACGATCCCCTCCAGGGCCAGGATCACCCCCGCGTTCGCCTGGGCGTAGAAGTCGCTGGTGAAGACGTAGATGTCATCTGTGATCCGATCCCGCTGCATGCGCGAAAGCCCCCTCCCCTCGGAACTTCCGGAACGATGATGGCGCCCGCTCCCTGTTCCGATCCATCGCACGCATTTTACGGAGGCTCGTGGGGGGCGTCAACTGTTCGAGCAGGTCCTGGGGGACGAGCGTCCCGTCCGATGGGTTTTGGGTTAACATGCCGGGGTGAGCTGGCCGAAAACCGATGAGCGGGAGGCGCGGCCATGGAGGGACGCGTGGTGCTGATCACCGGGGCGAGCAGCGGGATCGGGGCGGCGACGGCGCGCTGGCTGGCCCGGGACGGGATGCGGGTGGTCCTCACCGCCCGGCGTCGGGAGCGCCTCGAGATCCTCGCCCAGGAGATCCGCGCCCAGGGCGGCGCGGCGCTGGTCATCCCGGCGGATCTCGCCGATCCATCGGCCCGGCAGGCGCTGGTGCGCGAGGTGGAGGCCGCGTGGGGCCCGGTGGAGGTGCTCATCAACAACGCCGGGTTTGGCTACTACGGGACCGTGGAGGAGACCCCGTGGGAGGTGGTGGAGCGGATGTTCGCCGTGAACATCCTGGCGATGATCCACCTGGCCCAGCTGGTGACGCCGGGCATGCGGCGGCTGGGGCGCGGGCACATCGTCAACGTCGCCTCCGTCGCCGGCCACATCGCCGCGCCGCCGCTGACGGTGTATTCCGCCACCAAGTTCGCCGTCGTGGGGTTCAGCGAGGGATTGCGCCGCGAGCTGGAGCCGCACGGCATCCATGTGACGGTGATCAGCCCGGGCCCGGTCCGCACGGAGTTCGGGCGCGCGGCCAGCGGCCTGGCGGTGGATCCGGGCGAGGTGCCAGGGGGCCTGGACCCGGAGGCGGTGGCCCGGGCGATCCGCCGGGCGCTTCGACGGCCGGCGCGGGAGATCGTGATCCCTGCCCGTTATCTCCCGGCGATCTGGCTCAACCGTATGGCGCCCCGCCTGGTGGATTGGGGAGCCACCCGGCACGGCCGCGTGTGGCTGCGCCATCTGGAGGAAGCGCGCGCCCGCGGAGAGGCATCCGGAGATGCCCCCACGGGATGATGGACCGTTGAGGGGAGGTGCTCGAGGGAATCCGCCCCATCCCTTGGGGCGGCCGGCGCTATCGAGGCCCCTCGGATCCGTTGCGCTCCAGGAGGAGACGCCGGACCACCGGCTCCACGCTCAGGATGTCGGGGACGTGGAAATCCGCCCCTTCCTCCGGAGGCCCACCGACCAGGATCGTGATCATCCCCAGCGCCCGCGCCGGGCGGAGGTTGCGGGCGGAGTCATCCACGAAGACGCACTCCGGCCCCTGCGCCTCCAGGCGCTGGAGGATGCGCCGGTAGGCCTCGGGGTCCGGCTTGTTGGCATATCCCAGGCGGCGCACGTCGAGGATGATAGGGAAGTGGTGAGCAACCCCCAGTCGTTCGATCACCCGCCGGGCGTGCTCCTCGCTGGCGTTGGTGAAGATCACCTTCGTCAGGGGGATCCGGCCCAGCATGCGATCCAGGTCCGGGCTGGGCTGGATGTAGGCGTCCAGCGGCACGTCGTGGACGTAGGCCAGGTAATCCTCGGGGTCGATCCCATACTCCTCCATCAGCCCCCGCAGGGTGGTGCCGTATTGGGCGTAATAGCGCTGGCGCAGCGCCTCGGCCCGGTCGGGGGGGAAGCCCAGGCGTTCTACCATGTAACGCCCGATCCGCTCGCTGATGAGGTCCATCAACCCGGAGCGGCGGGGGTATAGGGTGTCATCCAGATCCAGGATCAGGTAGCGCAACGGCGGGCCGCCCATGGTTTCCTCGCGCACATGCTTGTCCCCCCAGGGGATGTTCAGTGTATTACGGAGGCGGGTGAGAGGCCAAATTTTCTTCTTTTGCCACTCGACCCTTGTGGGCGGCCTTGCCTCCCACTGGGGAGATCCCATTCCCCACCCGACATCGGAGCGCCATCGGCTCCGCGGGGGTCGCCCTAGTCGCTCATCTCCTTCGTTCGAAGAACATCACGTATTCGTGTTTGAAGATGTAGAAATTCCCTTTGAGGGCGCGGTAGCGCCAGAGGTGGTATTGCCCCCGCTTGCCCCGGTTCTCCTGGATGTCTTTCACGCAGATGCTCTTCAGCCGGAACCCGTGCCGCAGCACCCGCTCCATCGTCCGGAAGCCCAGGGGGATCCACTCCCCCCGGGCGTATTTGTCCCCGATCACCAGCACCAGGAAGCGCCCCGGCTCCAGCAGCGGGGCGAAGTTCGCCACGGCCCGCTCGAAGGCGGTGTAGAAGGCCTCCTCCGTGGGCGCGTTGGAAAGGTCCCGCGGGTCCGCGCTGAAGCGGATAATGTCGTGATAGGGGGGGTGGAGGATCAAGAGCTGGGCGCGGGGGAACCCCCAGCGGGCCATCGTCTCCCGAACGCGCTCCACCGTCTCGGGGGCGGTGCTGTCGCCGATCAGGATTTCGGTTTGAACGCCATGCGGGTTCTCCTCCAGATCGAGGAGCCGGCGGGCGCGCTCGGCCACCCCGGGGACCAGCTCCACCCCGATGGCGAAGCGGCCCAGGCGCTTGGCCTCGAGGAGGGTGGTCCCCAGGCCGGCGAAGGGGTCCACCACCAGCTCGCCGGGGCGGGTGAAGCGGCGGAGGGCCTGGTGGGGGATCTGGGGGACGAAGTTCCCCCAGTATTCGGGGGTGTGCATCCCGTGGTTGGCCCGCGGCCCCAGCAGCCACAGGCTGTCGGTGATCAGGTCCTCGTAGGCCTCCCACCGCGAGAGATCCAAATCGTTGATCGCCCTGCCCACCCCGGCCTCCACCGAAGTTCGGCTTTTATCGCGAAACCCCCTCGGGGCGTCCCGGACGCCCCGCGCGTCCGTCTCCCCGATCCCCGCCATCGGCCGAGATGCTTCTTCCTCGGGAGGGAGAATCCGTCTCAAGCGAAGCGGATGGTTACGCGTCCGTTCTGGACGGAACGCGGCGCTCCTTCACGGGCTTCCACCACGCCGACGAGGTCATACGTCATGGCCCCCGTGATGCGCACGGGGAGGAACTGGCCGACCGGCCACTCCCCCTCTACCAGCACCAGCCCGTCAATTTCCGGGGCATCCCGGTAGGTCCGCCCCACGCTCAGCCCGTCCCCCACGCCTTCGATCAGTACCTCCATGGTTTTCCCGACCAGGGCCTGGTTTTTGCGCAGGGAGATCGGCTGCTGGGCCGCCATCAACCGCTCGTAGCGCTCCCGCTTCACTTCCTCCGGGAGGTGGCCGGGCTGCTTGGCCGAGGGCGTCTCCGGCTCATACGAATACGTGAAGCACCCCACCCGATCGAACTCCAGGTCCTGGAGGAACTGGAGCAGCGCCTGGAACTCCTCCTCCGTCTCCCCCGGATAGCCCACGATGAACGTGGTGCGGATGGCGATGTCGGGCATGGCCCGGCGGAGCTTCTCGATCGTGCGGTAGACCCGCTCGAGGTTGGCCGGGCGGCGCATCCGCCGCAGCACCGCCGGATGGCCGTGCTGAAGCGGCAGATCCAGGTAGTGGGCGACCTGCGGGTAACGGGCCATCACCTCGATCAGGCGATCGGAGACGGCGCCCGGGTAGGCATACATGATGCGGATCCACTTCACCTCGGGGACCTGCTGCACCAGGCCCTCGATGAGCATCGGCAGCCCGTCCCGGATCCCCAGGTCGTGGCCGTAGTCCGTGGTGTCCTGGGCGATCAGGATCAGCTCCCGCACCCCCTGGTCGACCAGGCGGCGGGCCTCCGCCCAGATGGCCTCGGGGGGGCGGCTGACGGCGGGGCCCTTGATGAGGGGGATGGCGCAGAAGGCGCACGGGCGGCGGCAGCCATCGGCGATCTTGAGGTAGGCGCTGACCCCCTGCACCGCGGCCCGCAACACCCCTCGCTCCTCGCGGCGGATCGGGCCGTCCTCCGGGATGTGGAAGAGGGGCTCCGGGGCCATCCGCCCCCGCAGCCGCTCGATGAACTCCAGGATGTCCATCCAGCGCCGGGTGCCGATCACGCCGTCAATGCCGGGCACCTCCTCCACCAGGCGGCTCCCCCAGCGCTGGGCGAGGCATCCAGCGGCGATGAGCAGCTGCCCCTTCTTCTTCCGCGCCGCCAGCTCCCGCAGCACTTGAAGGGATTCCTGCCGGGCGGCCTCGATGAAGCCGCAGGTGTTCACGATGAGCACATCCGCCCGGGCCGGGCGATCCACCGATTCATACCCGGCCTCCTCCAGCAACTGGGCCATGCTCGCCGAGTCCACCACGTTCTTCGCGCAGCCCAGGGTGATCAGATGATAGCGCTTCCCGGATGCGGAAACTTTGGGCATGATCGCGCTCCGTTGGAGATGGCCGCCCGAGCGATCCGTTCCCTGCACGAATATTTTAGAGGAAAGCCCCCGCTCATAGGACATCCAGCGGGTCCACGTCCACCCGCCAGGCGGGGGGGAGGGGGAAATCCCGAAGCCAGGCGGCGGGGTCAGGCCCGCGGATGAGGATCTGCCACCGGTAGAGCCCCCGCAGGCGGCTGAAGTAGCACAGGGCCGGGCCGATGAGGGCCGTCGGGGGCGCCCCCTTCCGCGCCAGATGCTCGCGCAACGCCTCCCCCAGCCGCGCCGCCGCCTCGCGGGCCCGGTCGGGATCCGCATGCCAGTAGAGCAGGCGGACCAAGCGCTGGAAGGGCGGGTATCCGTGGGCCTTCCGGAAGGCCAGCTCCTTCCGGTAGAACCCCTCGAAATCATACCGCGCGGCCGCCGCGATCGCCGGATGATCGGGCCGGTAGGTCTGGAGGATCACCCGCCCCCCGAAGAGCCCCCGCCCGGCCCGGCCGGCCACCTGGACCAGCAGATGGAACGTCCGCTCGGCGGCCCGGAAATCCGGCAGCCCCAGCCCGACATCGGCCAGGACCACCCCCACCAGGGTTACGCGGGGGAGGTCCAGCCCTTTGGTCAGCACCTGGGTCCCGATGAGGACGTCGGCCTCCCCGTCCGCGAACCGCTGCCAGATCAGGGCGTGCGCCGCCCGTGTGGGGGCCGTGTCCAGATCCCAGCGCAACACGCGGGCCTCCGGCCAGCGCTTCCGCACCGCTTCCTCCACCGCCTGGGTGCCGATGCCCATCCCCTTCAGCCGCCGGGACCCGCACCGGGGGCAGCGGGGGATGGGGGGCTCGGCCGCGCCGCAGTGATGGCAAACCCAGCGGACGGGGTCATGGTGCTCCGCCAGCGGGAGGTCGCAACGGGCGCACCGGATGAGGTGGCCACAGTCCCGGCAAAACACGAAGGGCGCGGCCCCCCGGCGGTTCAGGAACAGGATGGCCTGCTGGCCCTGGCGAAGCACCCGATCGAGGGCCCGCTCCAGCGCCCGGCTGAAGATCCCGGTGTTGCCCGCCTTGAGTTCCTGACGCATATCCACCACCTCGACCGGCGGCAGGCCGGTCTCCAGGACCTCCCCCTCGATCGTCGTGAAGCGCTCCAGGGAGGCTTGAAGCTCCCGCGCCTGCTCGACGAGGCGCGGGCGATATCCGCGCAGGCGCCGGGGAAGGGTCAGTTCCTCCAGCGCCCCCCGTTCGGCCAGATGGCGCAGCTCCACCCCTGGCGTCGCCGTGCCCAGGATGACCACCGCCTCCGCCAGGCGGGCCAGGGCCAGCGCGGCGTCCACGGTGTGATAGGCGGGGAGCAGATAGGGGATCTCCGGCCGGATGTCCTGTTTGTAGCTCGGGTCGTGGGCTTCGTCCACGACGATCAGCCCAAGATCGGGCACCGGGACGAAGAGGGCGGACCGGGTGCCCACGACCACCCGGGCCTGACGGCGGCGCACCCGCTCCCACAGGGTCCGCTCCTGGGCCGGCGGCATCCCCCCGGTCCAGACCACGACTTGGCCGGGGAAGCGGGCCTCGAAGCGCCGGGCGGTCTGCGGGGTGAGGGCCAGTTCCGGCACCAGGACGATGGCCCCCTTCCCCCGGCGGAGGGCCTCCGCCACGGCCCGCAGGTAGAGCTCCGTCTTCCCGCTGCCGGTGATCCCGTGGAGCAGGAAGGCGTGGAACCGGCCAGCCTCCAGGGCGCGGGCGATAGCGCGCCAGGCCAACGCCTGGTCGGGCGTCAGGTCCGGCGGCTCCTCCGGCACCGGATATCGGTCGATGGCCTCCCAGGCCGGCGGCTCGAAGCGCTCGATGAAGCCCCACTGGGCCAGCTGCCGCAGGTCGCCCGCCGTGCAGCCGGTCTCCGCTTGCAGCCCGTCTGCCGGCAGGGGCCGCCCCGCCGTCTGGAGGCGCTCGAGCAGCCGCCGCCGCCGTTCGACCACCGCCCGGTTCCGCCCCAGGCGGAAGGCGGGATCCGGCATACGCTTCAGGCGCACCCAGCGGGGGGTCGCGGGGCGGCGCTCACCGATCCGCCAGCCCTTTCGGATCCATCCGCGCTGGAGCAGCCGCTGGAGCGCCCGCCGCCGTTCGGCCAGCGGGAAATCCCGCAGCACCGCATGCACCTCGCTGTGGGTGAGCGGCCCCTCCGCCAGGGCGGCGAGCAGCACCTGCTCGGCGAACGAGACGGCCACCGCCCGCTCCAGCCCGCCGCCGGAGGGGCCGGCGATCCGCTCGTAGATCGGCTCCCGGCGGGGGATCAGCCCCGAGGGGACCATCAGGCGCAGGCACTCGTTGATGGGGGCGAGGTAGGTCCGGCTGAGCCAGGCCGCCCACTCCAGATGCAGGGGATCTAAGATGGGGTCCGCCTCCAGCCGGCGGAGCACGGCCTTGGGGGCGCGGCCGTCCGAGGACGGCCCCTCGGGCTTCCGGGAGCGGGCGGCGATGCGACGCAGCACGATCCCCGGCTCGGGCCGCCCGCCCCGCCCGAACGGGACCAGCACGAGATGCCCGGCCCGGAGCGGGCCGTCCGGGCCTTCAGGGTCCTCGTAAGGGAAAACGCCGCCGGCGTAGGCTGCCCCGGCGGCCAGGACAGCGATCTCCACGGCCATCGCGATCCGCCAGCCAGGGACGCTCTTCCGCTGAACGCCGCTGGGGTCGGAACACCCGTGGGCATCGGAGGGACCTCGATGGAATCCGCCCTTCCCCTGCTCCCCTGAGCCGTCCGGCGACGCGGGGGAGCAGGGGTGTGGGGCGCTCGCCGTCCGATCCATCTCCTTATCCCGACCCGGGGGCGGCCCTTCCCCCCGGGACCCGGTCCGGGTGGAGCCCCGCGTAGACCCGGTCGGGGGTGAGGGGGAGGGCCTGGAACCAGACCCCGGTGGCGTCGTGGACCGCGGCGACGAGGGCGGGGGCCAGGGGCAGGAAGGGCATCTCGGCCATCCCCCGCACCCCCCACGGCCCCAGCGGATCCGGATGTTCCAGGATCAGGCTTTCCGTCTCCTCGGGGATGTCGTAGATCCCAGGGATCAGGTAGGTGCTCAGGTGGCGAGTGAGGATACGGCCCCGCTCGACGATGAAGTGCTCGGTGATGGCGTATCCCACCGCCTGGACCACCCCGCCCTCGATCTGGCCCTTCACGCTGAGCGGGTTCACCGCCCGCCCCACGTCATCCGCGCAGATCACCTTCACCGGCCGCACCTGGCCGGTCTCGATGTCCACCTCCACGAGGACGGCCTCCGCGACGTAGCCGTAGGTCACGTTCGGGCGCTCCGAGAAGCCGGTCTCGGGATCGAAGGGGAAGGTGCGCACGGGCCGGTAGGTGAACTCGCCGATCGCCGGGCGCTCCTCGTTGCGCCAGGCAGCCAGGGCCCGTTCCGCCGCGCCCCGGATGGCGTTGCCCGCCATGAAGGTCATCCGGGAGGCGGAGGCGCTCCCCGCGCTCTCGCTGAAGGCCGTGTCCGAGGCCCGCAGCTCGATCCGCTCCGGCGGCAGCCCGAGGGCCTCGGCGGCCATCTGCACTATTGCCGTGTGCGCCCCCTGGCCCACCTCGGCGCCCGCGTGGTAGACGATCGCCTTCTCGATATGGGCGTCCCCGTGGAGCTCCATGCGGGCCCAGCAGTGCTCGGGGAAGCCGAAGCTGTAGGCGATGTTCTTGAAGCCGCAGGCGAACCCCCAGCCGTAGCGCTTGGCGGGATCCGGGGAGGCCGGTGCCTCCGGCCGGGCCCAGCCCCTCTCTGTCCGGCGCCAGCCCGCCGCGCGGGCGCATGCCTTGATGACCTCCTCCAGGCTCACCCCCTCGGGGACGATCCCGCCGGTGGGCATGCGGGAGCCCTCGCGCCAGATGTTCTTCAGGCGGATCTCCACCGGGTCCATCCCCAGGGCCTCGGCGAGCCGGTTCATCTGGGTCTCGGCGATGAAGAGGGCCTGGGGGGCGCCGAAGCCCCGGAAGGCTCCGGTCGGCGGATTGTGGGTCAGCACCCCCCGGATGTCCGCCCGCACGTTCGGGACCCCATAGGGGCCGCAGATGCACAGTGTGATGTTGCCCAGCACCTTGGTGGAGGTGTAGGCGTAGGCGCCCACGTCGGCGATCACGTCGGCCTCCACCGCCAGCAGCCGCCCCTCCCGATCCGCGGCCCAGCGCACCCGGGCCACCACCGGATGGCGCTTGTGGTGGCCGATGATGGATTCCTCGCGGCTCCAGATGATCTTCACCGGGCGGCCCAGTTTCCACGCCGCCAGGGCCAGGAGGATCTGCACCGACATATCCTCCCGGCCCCCGAAGGCCCCGCCGATGGCCGCGTAGACCACGCGGACGCGGTCCTCCGGCAACCCCAGGGCGTGGGCGATCTGATGGCGGTCCTCGTGGGTCCACTGGCCGGCGGTCACCACTGTGATCCGCCCCTCCTCATCCATGTAGGCCACCCCCGCCTCGGGTTGGAGGAACGCGTGTTCCTGGAACGGCGTCCGGTAGGTGCCCTCCACGATCACCGCCGCCTCCCGGAAGGCGGCCTCCACATTCCCCTGACGGATCCGGTAATGGCAGAGCAGGTTCCCGGGGTAATGGGGGTGGACCTGCGGGGCGTCGGGGCGCAGGGCCTCCTCCGGGTCGTAGACGCCGGGGAGGTCCTCGTATTCCACTTCGATGAGCTCCACGGCCTTCGCCGCGATCCGCTCGCTCTCCGCCGCCACCAGGGCCACCACATCCCCTTCGTAGCGGACTACCTCGGCGCCCGGATGGCTGCCCGGGCCGCAGATGACGGGCTGATCGAAGTAGATCAGCCCGTATTCGTTGACCGGCACATCCTTCGCGGTGAACACCGCCACGACCCCCGGGAGCGCCTCCGCCCGGCTCGTGTCGATCCGGCGGATCCGGGCGGGGGCGCGGCCGGCCCACTTCACCTTGAGGTAGAGCTGCCCGGGCAGATCCAGATCCCCCGGATAGGGGGTCCGGCCTGTGACCTTGCCCTCGGCATCAATCCGCGGGATGGAGATCCCGATGGCCATGGAGGATTCCTCCGCTGAACGTCCGTTGATCCTCGACGGGCGCGCCTTCCGGTGCGCCCATTGGATTTTCGAAGGCACGTCTCCGGACGCGCCGACCGCGGCGGCCTACCCGCCGGCTCCAACCGGGAACTCCGCCCGGCTCCCGGCGGCCTCCTCCACCGCCTGGAGGATGCTGTAGTAGCCCGTGCATCGACAGAGGTTGCCCGTGAAGGCCTGGCGGATCTCGTCCCGGGTCGGCCGGGGGATCTCCTCCAGCAGCACCGCCCCGGACATAATGAAGCCGGGGGTGCAGTAGCCGCACTGCACCGCCCCTTGGCGGATGAAGGCCGCCTGCAGCGGGTGCAGCCGATCGCCGGAGGCCACCCCCTCCACGGTGATGATCTCCGCGCCGTGCGCCTGGGGCGCGGGCACCAGGCATGACATCACGGCCATGCCGTCGAGGATCACGGTGCACGCCCCGCACTCCCCCTCCGCGCATCCCTCCTTGGTCCCCACCAGGCGGAGATCCTCCCGCAGCATGCGCAGAAGGGTTTTGCCGTTCGCGCCATGCACGACGTAACGGCGTCCGTTCACCGTGGTGAGGATCGGCTCCGGGCCCTCCTCCTGATGGCGGACCCGGCCGTTCCAGGTGGCGAGCTCCGCTGGGACCTGGGCCCAGGAGCGGGGCCGCGCCTCACGGGGCTTCCACAACAGCACCGGCCGCTCGGGGAAGCCGGCGCGCTCGGCCCCATCGCGCAACTGGCGCAGGGCCCGTATGGTGAGCACGCGGACCATCTCCGCGCGATACCAGGCGGGCCCACGGATGTCGTCAATGGGGCGGGCCGCCGCTTGGGCCAGTTCCCCCGCCCGGGCGATGGCTTCGTCTGTTAGGCGCTGCCCCTGCAGGAAGGCCTCCGCCTCCCGCGCCCGCACGATCGTCGGCGCCACCGCCCCCAGGGCGATGCGGGCGCGGGCCACTCGATCCCCGTCGAAGGCGACCACGGCGGCCACGCTGACCACCGAGATCGCCTGGAACCGGCGCAGCCCCAGCTTGAGGAACGTCCCCCGCTCGTTGGGCCGGAGGGGCTCGAAGGCGATGTCCACCAGCACCTCATCGGGGGCCATGGCCGTCCGGCGGACCCCCTGGTAGAACTCCTCGAAGGGGAGGGTGCGTTGGCCCCGCGCGCTCTGGAGGGTCACGGTGGCGTCCATGGCCCACAGGGGCACGATCGTATCGTTCGCCGGGGAGGCGGTGATCAGGTTACCGGCCACCGTGCCCCGGTTCCGGATCTGAGGGGATCCCACCTCCCAGCAGGCCCGGACCAGGGGGAAGGCCTGCTCCCGGCAGAGGGGGGAAGCGACCACCTGGTTGTGGGTGACCAGGGGGCCGAGGTGCAGGCGTCCGTCCTCCCCCATGGCGATCGTGTCCAGGCCGGGGATGCGGGTGATGTCGATGAGGACCTCCACGCCGGGGCGCTGGCCGCGCTCCAGCTCCAGGATCAGATCGGTGCCGCCGGCGATGATCCGTGCCCGGGGGCCGTGCTCCGCCAGCAGGCTCAGCACCTCCTCCAGGGACGTCGGGGTGTAGTAGGCTTTCCACATGGGCTTCCCCCCTCGAGCGAGCGGATGCTTCGTTTAGATTAAGTTTACAGCGGGATCCCTTCCCGTGGGGCGATAGCGGTCGCAGGGCGGAGGGGATCTGCGCTATCATAGTAGCAACGCGGCCGACCTTCCTCCTGCGTGGGACTCCGGATGGGCAAACGGCCGGTTGTGATCGGCCTCACCGGCAACATCGCCTGCGGCAAGAGCACCGTGGCTCGCATGCTGGCCGAGAAGGGAGCCTGCGTCATCGACGCCGACGCGATCGCCCACGAGGTGATCCGGAAAGGGACGCCGGCCTATGACGCCGTGCTCCGGCGCTTCGGGCCGGGGATCCTCGGCCCGGAGGGGGAGATCGACCGCCGCCGCCTGGGGGAGATCGTCTTCCGGGATTCGGTTGCCCTGCGGGACCTGGAGGCCATCGTCCATCCGGCGGTGTTGGCGGAGATCCAGCGGCGGATCCTCGCCTGCTCCGAGGCGCCGGCCATCGTCGTCGAGGCGATCAAGCTCATCGAATCCGGCTTCGCCCGGGCCTGCGACGCCCTATGGGTGGTCACCTGCCCGGAGGCGGAACAGGTCCGCCGCCTGATGCGGGAGCGGGGCTTCACGGAGGAGGAAGCGCGCGTCCGGATCCGCGCCCAGCCCCCGCAGGAGGAGAAGATCCGGCAGGCGGACGTGGTGATCGACAACGGTGGGGACCTGGAGGCCACGCGCCGTCAGGTGGAGGCCGCGTGGCGGCGATGGGTGGATGCCTGAGCGAGCCCTCATCCTCCGGAGGGGAGATGAACACCATCATCCGTCGAGCCCGCCCTGCGGATGTAGATGGGATCCGGGATCTAGTCCGCCGGGCCACCCGCGGGCGGCTGGATCCTTCCCCTGATGAGGTGTTCGACCGCATGGCGGAGCGGGGGATGTTGCTGGCCCTCAGCCCGGAGCGGGCGCCGGTGGGGCTGGTCAGCTGGCGGGTGGAGAACCTGGTGGCCCGCATCCTGGATTTCATCGTCCACCCCCTGGAGCTGCGACCGGCGGTCGGCCGGCAGCTGATCGAAGCCGTCGAGGAGGAGGCGCGCCGCCTGGAGTGCGAGGCCTGCGTGGTGTATGGCTCCCCGGAGATGTCCTCCGAGGCCCTGGCCTTTTACATCGGCCTGGGGTATACCCGATGGCCAGAGGAGAGCCTCCCGGAGCCCTGGCGGGAGGCCGCTCACGAATTCGACGCCTTCGGGCGCGTGGCCCTGATCAAGCAGATCCGCGCTGAGCGCGTCACGCGCCCGATTTAGCGAGCGCTGCGCGGCAAACGTCGTGCCCCGGGCGCTTTTCCCTGATGGCCCGGGGTGGCGGTTGGGGGCGTTCCATCGAAGGGGGCGCGAAGCCCGCCCTTCTACGAATGTGCTTCAGGAGGCGGCGACGATGTGGGCAGCCATCAAGGGGTTCGCGGAGCGGCATCCTCGCCTCACGGCGTGGATCGCCCTGGCGATCGGGATGGTGGCCATCCTACTGTGGTCCGCCCGCGATGTGGGGCTGACCCCCTCTCAGCTGCTGGCGCTGGTGATCGCCACCATCGTGCTGGCCGGACTCTGCGTGTGGATCATCAGCTGGGAAGACGAAGAGGAGGAGTCTGGCTCGTCCGGCTCCCAAGCGGGGTCCCCCAAGCCGTGAACGGGCGGGGCCGGCCCTCCCATCGCGCTCCGCCGGGCGAGGGGCGAGGGCGAAGGCGGCGGATTCCCCCGGCGCCGTGAATCCGGGGGGTGGGTTCGGCGCCGGAATGCGAAAGGATCCCCTCATGGACCTTCTGGATGCGTTGCAAGCGGTGCGCTCCCCGCAAGGCCTGGTGGGCTGGCTGGATCTCTTCAACGCGTGGGCGCGGGCGAGGGCCGCCGGCCCGGAGGGATCCTCGGTCCAGGCCGTGGCGGAGGCGGCGTTGGGCCATCTGGAGGCCAGCGCCCCGCAGCCGTCCTATGAAATCGTCCGGCTGCTGGCCCGCGCGATCCTGGGCTGGTGGTCGCTGGCGGTGGATGCGGTCCGGGTGGGGGAGGAGGAGACCGGCCTGCGGGTCCGGGCCCTCACCCTCGCCCGGCAGCTGGACGAGATCACCGAGCGGCGTTGGGCGCTGGCGGAGTGGCTGGAGGCCCACGCGGCGGGGCCTTCGAAGGCGGCCCCCTAAGGGAGCGACGGGGCTGTCCGCCGGCCTCCAACAAAAAACCCCGCCATGCCGTGGGCCGCCGGGCTGATGCACCCTCTCGCTCAGGTGGGGGCCTCCTGCCGGTTGCCGCCTTGACGAACCCCGCGCGCAGGCCGTCTAACGCGTCCCCGGACCAGAGCCCGGCCCCCTTCTCCACGGGTGTTGGCGCCAGCCGCTGAGCACGACCTCACGCACATGGCCGGGCTACTTCCTATTTTATGCGGAGCCCCCCTGGAAAGCAAATGGGCCAGGTCGTGCGGGAGGGCCTTTGCCCCGTCGCAGGCCTTCCGCCGTTCGGGGATCCCCCCGATTCATCCGCCGGGAGGCCCGCTTCGGGTCGGAATCGCCTCCCGTGCGGGGGCTGAATGGTTTTCGGAGGGCGGCTCTCCCGAGCCGCCGGTGCGGCGCGTCCGGAGACGCGCCCTCCGAAAAACCCTATCGGCGCGCCTGGAGGCGCGCCCTCCGAAAAATCCCATCGGCGCGTCTGGAGACGCGCCCTCCGAAAAGCGGTTTATCCTTCGGAGGGCGGGCCTCCCGGCCCGCCGCCGTCAATGCGTGGGGAGGCGCGCCCTCCGAAAGGGTGCGGCGCGTCCGGAGACGCGCCCTCCGAACAACGGGATTGGTGCGTCCAAAGGGGCATCCGGCGGACCGGGCAAACGCCCTGGTTGTGCAGGAGGGCGTTTCGATTTTCCGGACCCCGGGTTCGATCCTCTGGGATCTCGGCGCCGAGCGGCCCAGCCGGCTGGCGCGGGCCATTCGAAAGCGCTAAGATCATTAAAGAGGGTCCGATCCGGGTGGGGTCCCTTGGGGGCCGGCGCCCGGATGGGAATTCCACCCGGCCCCGAAACGCCCTCGGAGGCCCAAGGTGGGCCTCCCAGTTGCCAGAGAAAGGGATGAGCGGGATGCATTTGTGGGACCTGCGAGCGGGCCTTCAGGCGTTGCAGACGTTGGGACGGCTCGCCGAGCAGACGAAGGCCGTCCTGGCCCGACGGATCCAGGGGGAGCCGTTGCCCGAGAGGGCCCAGACGACCCTGCAAACCGCCCTCGATCACCTCTCCGAAGTCCGGGAGGGATTCATCCTCAGCCTGCGCACCTCCGCCGTCCCCTCCTTCGCGGAGCTGCGCGCCCTCGTCGAGCGCGTGATGATGGACTGGTCCGAATGGGAGGCGGCGGGCTTCCGCTTTATGCCGGCCTTCCAGCTGGCCCGGCCGGGGGATCAGGTCTTCTTTTTCCACCACGCTTACATCGCGATGGGGATCCTCCCCCGCCTGCCGGATTACGCGGTGACGTTCCCCCATCAGCGTCGGCCGACCTATGCGGACATCCCGGTGCCCGGCACCCCGGGGGAGGTGCTGGATCGGATCGAGGAGATGGAGCACGTGGTGTGGATCGCGGAGAACGCCGCTCTGGAGTCCGCGCCTGCCGATTCCGTGCGGCGGACCTACGCCTTCTTCGAGGCCAGCGCGTGGCTGGTCGCCACCGAGCTCGCCCGCTGGCTGGGACGGCGCGGGGGGTTGTGGCTTCCGCCCCAGCGCGATGCCTGAACGAGGCGGGGGAGACACCTCCGGTCTCCCCGCCTGCCGCTATCCTCCCTCCCGGAGGATCGCCTCCAGCTCGGACCGCGTGGGCATCCCCTCTGCCCCCATCCAGATGCGGATCAGGCGCCCTTCCCGATCGAACAGGGCGAAGGCCGGGGTGAGGCGCAACCCGTAGGTCTGTCCGAAGGATCGCCCTGCAGGGCTGAGGGCTTCCACATACAACACGCGCCCCTGACGCCATTCCCGCTCGAGCCTGCGCACGGCAGGGTGAAGGGAGAGGCACCCCAGTCAGTAGTTCGAGAACCAGTAGACCAGCACCGGTCGCCCCGACCGCAGGGTGGCCTCGATCTCCGCCTCGGAGGCGAACGGTTGCGGGGGCTGGGTTCGCATGGCGAGCCAGAACCCCACCAGGGCCATCAGAACCAGGGCCCAGATCCCCCATCCGGCCCAGCCCGCCCGCCGCAGGAGCAGGAAGACCCCCAGCCCCAACAGCAAGGAGCCGCCGGCGACCAGAAACGAGTGTCGGTTGATCCACTCCATGGGCCCCATCGCGCCCTCCCGGAAGTTGCGCCCCGGCCCTACCGCACGGTGATCCGACGACGGACCAGGGTATACCACTCGATGATCCCCTCGAAGCGCTCGTCCGGCGTGTTCAACAGCCTCCCCACCTGGATCCCGGAGATCCGCTCGTCCACGGCGAAGGTGTAGACCGGGTAGAACAGGAGAACGGCGGGGACCTTCTCCTGGAACAGCTCTTGGAAGCGCCAGTAAAGCTCCCGGCGGCGGACGATGTCGGAGATCCGGCGCGCCTCCTCAATCGCCTCGCTGATATCCCGATCCCGGAACCCCCCGTAGTTCTGGCCCGACTCGATCTGGGTCTCATGCCAGAGGGGATACGGATCGGGATCCCCGGGGGCCATGACCTCGACCAGCGCGGCGTCGAACCGTCGGGGGGCCAGCACCTGCTCGACCAGATCCCCGGGGATGAGTTCCACATCGGCGGCGACCCCGATCGCCCGCCACTGCCGGGCGATCTCCTGGGCGATCAGCTCGTGGAACCCGTCGGCGCTGGCGGCCAGCCGGAACCGCAGCGTCAGGTCGCCCTTCTGCCGCACGCTTCCCCCCGGCGGGATCACCCAGCCCCGGGCCTCCAGCAGGGACCGAGCCCGCTCCGGGTCGTAGGGGATGGGCAGAAGCTGCGGGTGGCGGGCCCAGTTCCCGGGCGGGATCGGGCTGTCGGCGATCACCCCCTGGCCCGCGAGGAACTGATCGATCAGGCGCTGGCGGTCCAGGGCCAGCCAGAGCGCCTCCCGCACCTCCCGCTCCCGGAAGAGAGGGGAGGCGTGGTTGAGCAAGACCGCCTGATAGCTGGCGAGCACGGCGGAGAACAGGTTCAGGGTGGGCAGCATGCGGACCTGGTCGAGATCTGTGGAGGAGATCCGGGCGATGCCCTGGACTTCCCCCGCCCGATAGGCTTGGAGGGCCGTTCGGGTGTCCGGGAAGATGCGGAACTCCACGTGTTCCAGCAGGGGCGGGCCCCGGAAATACAAGGGGTTCGCGGAGAGGACCACCCGCTGGATCCGGCCCTCCTCCACGTGCACGGCTTCCACCCGATAGGGGCCGGTGCCGATGGGGTTCAAGTTGAAGGGATGCGCGCCCAGCTGGGCCGGCGGGACGTCCCGCAGAAGATGGGCGGGCAGGATCCCGAAGGTGAGGAGGTCCGGGAAGAGGGCGAGGGGCTCTGGCACCTCGAACTGCACCGTCAGGCTGTTCACCGGGACGACCTGGATGGCCTGCCAGAGGCGCGCCCGCTCCGGGGAGCCCGACACGTCCGGCGATTGCAATAGGCGCACCGTCCACACGACATCGTCCGCCGTCAACGGGGCCCCGTCGTGCCAGCGGACGTTCGGGCGCAGATAGAACGTGTAGCGCCGGCCGTCCTCGGAAACCTCCCAGCGCTGGGCCAGATCCCCGGTCGGCAGCCCCTGGGCATCCCGCCGGACCAGGCCGTTAAAGATCAGGCGGGTGATGTCCGCCTCGGGATCCCCGGGGTGGACCTGGAGGGGGTTCAGGGTGGCGATGGGGCCCACGATGGCCTCGGTGTAGCGCCCGCCGCGGGCGGGGACCGTCTCCACGCCGGCCCGCAGGGCTAACGAGGTCATCAGAACCCCCAGGCTGCCCGCCATGAGGATCAGGAGGGCCAACGGGAGGTAAAGCCCGCGCGCCAGGGTAGGGGAACGGGGACGGGAGGCCATCGCCTGCGCTCCGGATCCCGAACCGTCAGCCGATGGGCGTCCCGGTCACGATCACGTTGACCACGGCCAGGACCAGAAAGAGGACGGCCAGGAAGATGGTGAGGTTGAAGACGGTGCGCTCCAGCCCCCGCCGCTTCCGGGGCACCCCGACGTCCCCCAACCTGAAGACCCCCCCCAGCTGGGAGGACCCCGCTTGAAGCAGGATGATGGCGATCAGCGCGATTGCCAGCAGGATCTGCGCGATGTTCAAAGCGGTCGTCACCGTCCTTTACCTCCATATGGCGGGACATCCCGACGGAACGCGCAGCGGTCCCCTCCAGGACGTCCCTGGAATAGGCGTTCGTGACCGTTCGTGAGCGCGGAAGCTGATTATACCACGATCCCCGGTCCGTTGGGGAATACGCCAATGGCGCGCCCACCGTTGCCCGCGCCGCCCGAGCCGGGCGGGATGTTTACGGAATTCTAATGCAAGCCATGTAAGATCCATCACGGCCTCCGTGGCTGGAAGCGGGCGGGCGCGCGTCTCCGGCGCTCCGCCCGGGATCTGTGAGTCCCCGCCTGCCGCCCCGCGGCCGAGCAGGCCACCCACCCAAGCCGGCTGAGGGATCGCTCTCGTCCGCCCGGCGGAACCGAGGGTTCGGTTTTCCCGGGCGGCGATGGCCCTGTCGGCCCGATGCGTCTCAACGGCCGAGCCCTCCCCGGGGGTCGGCCGGCCTTTGTCCCTTCCATTCATCGGACATCCCCATCGGAGCGGAGGGGAGAGGCCATGCGGACGCCGCAGCGGCGCTCCGATACGCGGAATGTCCGGCTCTTCTTGATCGCGCTGGCCCTGCACGGGTTGAGCAGCGCGATCTACGGCCTTTGGTTCAATCTGCATCTCTTGGAACTGGGGTATCCCTGGGAACTTTTGGGGCTCCTGAACGCCCTGCCTTCCGCCATAGCCCTGGGGATCGGCCTTCCCGCCGGATGGTGGACGCATCGGATCGGGCATCGGATGGGGATGATCCTGGGCGGCCTCATGATGGCGATCGGGACGGTGGGGGTCGGCCTGGGGATTTCCCCCTTGTGGGTGGGGCTGGGGGTCGGGCTCATCGGGGCCGGCTACAACCTGTTCTTCATCGCCTACGCGCCGTTCCTGATGGAGAGCGCGCCGAAGGCGGAGCGCACCCGCCTGTTCGCCCTCTCCTCGGCGATCCTGTTCTGGGCCGGCTTCGTGGGGGAGCTGATCGGCGGGGCCTTGCCTGACCTCTTCCGGCGGCTGCTGCCGGTCGGCCCCACCGCCTACGCTGGGCCGATCCTATTGACGGCCGGCCTGGATGCCCTGGGTGTGCTCCCATTGCTTGGGATCCGGGAGTCGGTCCCTCCGCCCCGGGCCGATGCGCCGGGGGCCCGTCTGGGGAAGGAGGTCTTCCAGGGCCGGATGGTGCCGATGGCCATCCCCCACTTCCTGATCGGGATGGGCGCGGCCATGAGCGTTCCCTTCTTCAACGTTTATTTCCATGAGCGCTATGGGCTCCCCGATGAGATCCTGGGCGCCCTGTTCGCCCTGACCTCGGTGTGCACCGGCTTGGCGACCCTGGGGGCGCCTGCCCTGGCCCGGTGGATCGGCCGGATCCCGGCGGTGGTCTTGACCCAGGGGCTCTCGGTCGGGTTCCTCGTGGGGATGGCCCTCACGGATCACGCGTTCTGGGCGGCGCTGGCCATGGTGGCGCGGGGAGCGTTGATGAACATGGCGTCCCCGCTCTACCTGGAGTTCTGCATGGAGCAGGTTCCCGCGGCTGCGCGCGCGGCGGTGAACGGCGTTCTGAACGTGGCCTGGGAGGCAGGATGGATGATCGGGGCGGCCCTCTCCGGCGGGTTGCAGCCGCGCTACGGGCTGGCTTCCATGTTCCTGGCCACCGCGGCGCTCTATGGGATGGGCACGATCTATCAATATGTCGCCTTCGCTGCCCGCGATCGCGCCCCTGCGGCCCCGCCCGCCCGGTTCCTCCGCCGGCCGGCCTCCTCCGAGGGGATGGCCCCGAGTGCCTAAGGCCATCCCCTCGCGCCCCCGCCGCTTGGAGCCCCGGGTACCCATCCGGAAACGGCTCCTGGATCGGCGGCGGAATTGTAGACGGATCGCCGCGGATCAATTTAATATGTATGTGAAAGTCACAAGGCCGAGGAGCACGGGCCAGCCGGCCGTTTCCTGAAGGGATAGGAGCGGGGCGCCCAGGGCGTCGCACCCCTGGTAAGGAGCAGCGAGGATGGATGGAAGGGCCTGGGCCGAGGGGGCCGGGAGGGTGGTCGATCAGTTCGGGCGGCGGATCCACTATCTGCGCATCTCGTTGACGGATCGCTGCAACCTCCGCTGCGTCTACTGCATGCCGGAGCACATGGTCTTCCTCCCCCGCGAGGAGCTCCTCACGGACGAGGAATGGATCCGCCTGGTCCGCCTCTTCGCCGAGCTGGGCTTCGACAAGATCCGCCTCACTGGCGGCGAGCCCACCGTCCGCCCGAATCTGGTGGAGTTAGTGGCCCGCATGGCCGCCCTCCCCGGGATCCGGGAGATCTCCATGACCACCAACGGCATGCGCCTGAAGGCCCTCGCCGAGCCCCTGGCCCGCGCAGGCCTCAAGCGGGTCAATGTCAGCCTGGACACCCTGGACCCGGCGAAGTTCCACCGTATCACCCGCTGGGGCCGGCTGGAGGAGGTGTGGGAAGGGATCCTGGCCGCTGAGGCCGCGGGGCTCACCCCCATCAAGCTGAACGCGGTGGTGGTGCGGGGCTACAACGACCGCGACCTCGTGGGCCTCGCCGCCCTCACCCTCTCCCGCCCCTGGCAGGTCCGGTTCATCGAGGTGATGCCCTTCGCCGACATCGCCCCCTTCGCCCAACAGGCCATCGTCCCCACATCGGAGATGATCCGCATCCTGGAGGGGGAGTTCGGGCCGCTGGAGCCGCTGAACGACGGCCGCCTGGACGGCGAGGCCCGGGTCTACCGCATCCGAGGGGCCGTCGGGACGGTGGGGTTCATCAGCCCGGTCAGCGAGCCCTTCTGCGCCCAGTGCAACCGGGTCCGCCTCACTGCGGAGGGGCGGCTCCGCCTGTGCCTGTTGCGGGACGACGAGGCGGATCTGCGGGAGCCCCTGCGCCGCGGGGCGAGCGACGAGGAACTCAAGGCGCAGATCCGCGCCGCCATCTGGCGCAAGCCGTGGGGCCACGGCCTCCCCGAGGGGGTCATCCCGATGGCCCGGGTGATGAGCCAGATCGGCGGATGAGCAGAGCCGTTCCCTACGGCCGGACCTCCACCACCGCCACCGGCTGCCACGACCGCGCGAGGCCCTCCTCTTCTTCTTCCCCCAAGGCGATCTCCAGCGGATACCGGCCGGGCGTGCACGGCATCGGCAGGCGATGGCGCGTCCGCCAGCGCTCCCCCGGCCCCCACGTCATCGCGGGCTGGGCAGGGTTCCACGGCCCCTCCTGGCGGACGTCCCCGATCCGGAGGCGGATGTGGGTGGACGGGGGAGGCCCATCCACCCGCCACCAGAGGGCCAGGGTGAGGGGCTGGCACGCTCGGGGCTCGCCTTCCAGGTCCACATGGGTCAGGGCCAGCCCGGGCCATTGCGCCCGCGGCGGCTCCTCCCATCGCGGATCGCGGTAGGGCTGCTGGGGCGGGGCCAGGTCCACCGGGTTCAGGAGCGCGTCCAGCCAGACCGAAGCCCCTTGATACACCACCAGGCGAGGCCGATACCGACCCGGCGGGGTGCCGACCTGGGCCTCGACGGCGTAGCGGGCGAGGATGACCCGAGGCCACGGCCATCGGCCGGTGTCCCACGTTTCGCCCCCCAGGAGGCCGTCCCATTGCCCCCAGAGGGCACCGTCCTCCCCCTCCAGGCGCAGCGACGCCTTCAACCTGGCCGGGAGGGGCCCGGTGGTCTGCCATCCGGCGATCACGGGGAGCGGGCGGTCGGCCGGGAGCGTCCCCCCCGGAAGGCCGTAGCCGAGCCAGATCAGGTTCGGGCCGATGGGCTGGCCCGCATGGCCGAAGAGGGCCGCGGGGTCCTCCGGCAGCGGGCGGAACGCCGCCCAGAGGAAATGGCGGACCCGGATCCCGCCGCGGAAGGTGAGGCTCTCGACCTCATCCCCCAGCCAATCCAGGGCGGCGGCGACCCCCTGGGCCGGATCGTTGATCTCATCCCCCCACTGCACCAACCAGGCTCCCGACGCGCCCGCGAGGGCCTGGTTCAGGACCGGGGCGATGCTCGCATAGTCCAGCACGTGCCGCACATCCACCACGGGATCCGCCGGCATCGGGATCGGCGTCGTGGCCCGGGCATACGCCCGATAGGCGGGGAGGGCGAAGCCGCTCACCAGCACCACGGCCTCCCCTGGCCCCCAGCGGGCTTCCACGGTTCGCACCGCGCTGCGCCAATCGTCCTTGGTCTGCTCCGCACGGCCCAGGACCCAGCCGAGGGCGGGAAGGGACCAGAGGCTCCATGCCAGCAGGATGGGGACGATCGCCCCGCGCGCCCGACGGACCATGTCCGCCCAGCCGATGGCCACGGTGAGCCAGAACCCCAGCGTCGCCCCGATGAAATAGTGGGGATGGAACTTGGGATTCATATACAGGAGGCCTAACCCCAACGCCAGGGGGAGGAGGCTGAGCGGGAGAAAGAGGGCGCGCGCCGCCCGCCGGCGGATCCCCACGATCAGCCCCCCGGCGGCCGTCAGGGATCCGGCTGCCAGGCCCGGGATCCATGGGAACGCGGATGGCGGAAGGAACCCGGCCATCCGGATGTGCAGCCCTTGCGCCTGCCAGAGCGCCCATAGAGCCTGGCCGACGTCCAGGACCCCGGGCCAGAACGCGCCCTGGGCCCGGCCCACCCAGAGGGCGTGCAGCGCGCCTGGGATCGCCCCGGCGAGGAGGCCCGCCGCCCAGGGGATCCAGGAGGGCCATCGTCGGAGCCCGAGGAGCAGGACCCCCGGGACCATCCAGAGCATCGCGTAGTGGGTGTAGATCCCGGCGAGCGCGGCGAGGAGGACCAGACGGGGGCGCTCCCGGGCGATCGCAAGGAGGACGAGGGCGGTCCAGAGGCCGAGGGCCGCATACATCCGCGCCTCGCGGGATTCCCAGACCCAGAAGGGGAGCGTGGCCGCCAGGCCCAGGGCCATCGTGCGGGCCTCTCGCGTGCGCCCCAGACGGGCAGCGGTTGCGGCGAGCAGGGCGACGGTGAGCGTCCCGGCGCACACGGACGGGAAGCGGGCGGCGAACTCGGAGGGGCCCGCGAGGGCCATCCAGAGCCGGAGGGTGAAGTAAAAGAGCGGGGGATGGGCCTCGAGGGGCTGCCAGATGGATCCCCGGGCCAGATCGATGCTGAAGGCCTCATCATACCAGAGGCTGGGCGCGGCCAGCCGGTAGACCCGCAGGCCGAAGGCCAGCCCGAGCAGCATTAGGTCCATCCCACGCCACATCGTTCGGCTCATCCCCGCCCCCCTGCGCGCAGCGCGGCGAAGACCTCCTCCACCTGCGCGGCGATGCGCTCCCAGGCGAACCGCTCCGCCAGCGCCCGCGCCCCCGCCATCAGGCGGGCGCGCAGGGCGGGATCCTCCAGGACCCGACGGATGGCCGCCGCCAGGGCCGCCGGGTCCTCTAGGGGGACCAGGAGGATGTTCTCCCCGTCCCGGAGCTCGGGGATCGGGACCCGGGGGAGGGTGCTGATCACCGCCCGCCCATGGGCCAGGGCCGCCAGCAGCGTCCCCCGCCGGAAGGAGGCGCCGTCCCGATAGGGCAGCGCGCAGGCGTCCACCGCGGCGAAGGCCCAGGCGATCTCCTCCGGGGGGCGGTAGCCGGTCTCCCAGACGTGCTCCTGCAGCCCCTGCTCGGCGATGCGCCGGCGGCACCTGGCCGCGTGATCCGCCTGGGAGGGGTCGCTGGGCGCCACCGCGGCGCCGATGTGCACCAGCCCGACCGAAGTCCCCGCGCGGAGGAGCGCGGCGATGGCCTCCAGTAACAAATCGAAGCCTTTCGATGGGTGGAGGAAGCCGAAGAAGCCGACCAGCGGGCGGTCGAGGGGAAGGTTCAGGCGGCGCCGGGCCTCGGTGGCGTCGAGGGGATGGGGCAGGGGCGGGATGTTGCTCCCGATGGGGATGCGCCAGAGGGAGCGGATCCCCGCGGCGCGCAGCGTCGCCTCGTCCTCGTGGTTGGTGACGATCACCCCGTCCGCGCGGCGGGCGAGGAAGCGGATGCTCCATTCCCGGAGCGGGCCGGCCTTGGGGAACAGGTAAGGGACGCGCAGGTCGTGGAAGGTGACCACGATCGGCGTCGCCCCCAGCCAGAGGCGGGCGACCGCCGGCCACAGGTTCATCGCCCCGCCCAGCCCGTAGGCCGCCGCCTGATACTGGAACAGCACGCCGTCCGGGCGCCAGGCCCGCAGGGAGCGCCCCAAGGAGAACCATGCCCGCCCATCCCAGCGGCGGACGACCCGGAGGACCGGGACGGGGGAGTGGGCCTCCCCCGTCCCCCGCCGATCGGTCCACACCGCGACCGCATGCCCCCGCGCCTGCAGGGCCCGCGCCAGCTCGCGCGTGTAATCGCCGACCCCTCCGGGGAGCGGTGGGTATTCGCCGGTGATCAACGCCAGCCGCAACGGGCTCCCCTCGATTTGTGGTATAAAAAAGCCAGCGATGGCCTTCCCCGCGGCCTGTCCCGACGGCCACGCCTTCGCGGAACGGGTTCCGAGGGCTTCCGGGGCGGCCGGGCGTCGGCCGCGGTCGGGGCCCTTCCATGGCCCCTCACGATGGCGCGGAGCGGGAGGCGATGCGGCTCTCGGTGATCATCCCAGTATACAACGAGCGGGCCACGATCCGGGAGATCCTCCGGCAGGTCCGGGCGGTGGGCCTCGCCGATGAGATCATCGTGGTGGACGACGGCTCCACCGACGGGACGCGGGAGATCTTGGCGGAGGAGGCGCGGAGCGGGGACCTACGGGTGATCTTCCACGAGCGGAACATGGGGAAGGGGGCGGCGGTGCGGACGGGCATCGCCCACGCCACAGGCGACATCCTGCTGATCCAGGACGCCGACCTGGAATACGATCCCCAGGATTATCCGAACCTGATCCGCCCGATCCTGGAGGGGCGGGCGGCGGTGGTCTACGGCTCCCGCTTCCTGGGTCCCCGCAAGGCGATGCTCTTCTGGCATATGATCGGCAACAAATTCCTCACGATGGTGACCAACCTGCTTTACGACGCCATCCTGAGCGACATGGAGACCGGCTACAAGGTCTTCCGGGCGGAGGTCGTGCGGGGGATCCCGCTGCGCGCCCGGGGGTTTGAGTTCGAGCCGGAGATCACGGCCAAGATCCTCAAGCGGGGCTACCGGATCTTCGAGGTCCCCATCTCCTACTACGGGCGGGAGTTCAAAGAGGGGAAGAAGATCCGCCCGATCCGCGACGGCCTGAAGGCCCTCTGGACGTTGATCAAGTATCGCTTCGTCGATTGAAAGAGCGGCGCCCGCCTATGGCTCCTTCCCGCTCCTCCTCGGAAGAGGCCCAGCTGATCGCGGCCGCGCAGTCCGGCGACCTGGAGGCGTTCAACGAGCTGGCCCGCCGCCACCAGGATCGCCTCTACCACATCGCCTATCGCATCATGGGCGATCACGACTCGGCGGCGGACGCGATGCAGGAGGCGTTGATCGCCGCCTTCCGGGGGATCCGGAAATTCCGGGGCGGGTCCTTCGGGGCGTGGCTCACCCGCATCGTCACCAACGCCTGCTACGACGAGCTGCGCCGTCGCCGCCGCCGGCCCCAGTCGTCCCTCGAGGCGCTGTTCGTGGTGGACCAGGGCCCGGAGGCGGAGATAACCCTTCCGCCGGTGGAGGGGCCGGAGTTCTATGCCGAGCGCCAGGAGCTGGCCGATCTGCTCCATCGCGCGATCCAGAGCCTCCCGGAGGATCAGCGGGTGGTCCTGGTGCTCGCCGACATCGAGGGGTATTCCTACGAGGAGATCGCGGAGATCCTGCAGGTCCCGATCGGGACGGTAAAGTCGCGCCTGAGCCGGGCCCGGATGCGGGCCCGCGATTTCCTGCTGGCCCATCGGGAACTTCTGCCGGGGAGGATACGTCCCTAAAAGTGGGAGTGTATCGCGCCTGGGCCGCGGCCCGGCGCGGCGTTCCATCGAGATCATGAGGGCGACCATGCGCTTCTTTCCCTGGAAGGCCGACGAGCACCGGTGGGTTCAGGAGCGGCTTTCCCTTTATCTGGATGGCCGGCTGGATCCCCACGAGCAGGCGCGGGTGGAGGCCCACCTGCGTGTGTGTGCGCCGTGCGCCCGCTCGTGGGAGACCCTCCGGTGGACGGTGCAGGCCCTCCGGGCCCTTCCCCCGGTCCGGGCCCCCCGCCCGTTCGCGGTGCGGCCGGAGCAGGTCGCCCGTGCCCCCCAGCCGGCGGGGTGGTTCCGGCGGGCAGCCTGGGCGATGGCCGCGGCCCTGATCCTGGTCCTGGGCCTGGATCTTGCCCTCTCCATGGGGCGGGCCGCCCCCGGGCCGGCGGCCCCGGCGGTCGAGGCCCCGCGCGCCATGCGCGCGGCGTCCGAGGGCCAGGCGGTGAGCCCGGTCCCCTCGCCGGCCCCGATGTTCGGCCTGGCCGCCTCCGCCCCCACGCCCACGGGGGCGGCCCCGGCAACCGTCGAGGCGCCGCCGCCTTCTGCCCCGATCCTCACCTTCCCCCCGCTGCGCGCCCTGGAGCTCCTGCTCCTGTTCGGGGCAATCGGGCTGCTGGCCCTGGATCGGTGGCGCGCCCGCCGCCCCTGAGCCGCCCGCCCCAAAGCCCTCCGCGGTTCACGGATCCTCTCGACGAAAAACATCGCCGGCGCGCCCGGTCGGTCTCCCGGTTCCCTTCCCCAGGAGAAGTTCGATAAGATAAAAACGTGTGGACCTGATGGCCCTTTCCCCCGGCGGACGATGAAGGGGGGCGATGGGTCGTCCGTCCCTTCCCGGCGGGCTCCTCGAATGGGCGAAGCGCGGGTAACTCGGGCGGCCATGGGCGAGGTGGCTTTCGATGAGATCGGTGGGAGGTGCATGCGGATGCAGCAGGCCATCCTCGTGGACTTCGGCGGGGTGCTGGTGCGCACTGAGGATCCGGCGCCCCGGGCGGCCCTGGCCCGGGAGCTGGGGATGAGCGTGGACGATCTGGAGGCGCTGATCTTCGCCAGCGAACTGTCGCTGCGGGCGCAGCGGGGGGAGATCCCAGAGCCGGCGTTCTGGCAGGCGGTCGGGGAGCGCCTCGGGATCCGCGAGGCGGAGGCGATCCAGCGCCTGCGCCAGCGCTTCTTCGCCGGGGATCGCCTGAACGAGCCCCTGATCGCTGCCCTGCGCCGGTGGAAGGGGCAGGTTGCCCTGGGGTTGATCAGCAACGCTTGGTCCGGGCTGCGCGAGGTCCTGCAGCGCCTGGGCCTGCTGGAGCTCTTCGACGCGGTGGTCATCTCGGCCGAAGTGGGGCGCATGAAGCCGGACCCCGAGATCTTCCGCCTGGCCTTGGGGCGCCTGGGCGTGGCGCCGGAGGCGGCGGCCTTCGTGGACGATCTCCCCGAGAACGTGCAGGCGGCCCGCGCCCTGGGCCTCTACGGGATCCACTTCCGCGAGCCCGTGGAGGCCCTGGAGCGGCTGCGGGAATGGCTGGACGGATGGCGCGGGGGGCCTGAACGCCCGTAGCGCTTCCGGAGCGCAGATCCGAGGGGGAAGCGATCCGATGCCGCTGGAGATCCACCTGGACGACGTCGTGCAGCTGCGCAAGCCCCACCCGTGCGGGGGGACGGAGTGGCAAGTGGTGCGGGTAGGGGCGGATATCGGGATCCGCTGCCTGACCTGCGGCCGTCGGGTGCTGCTGCCCCGCCGCGAGTTCGAGCGCCGGGTCCGGCGGATCGTCCGTTGCACCCGCCCGCCCCCCGTCCCGCCCGCGCCTGCGCCGGACCGCTGAGGTCTTCCCTTCGCTGATCCATCTCCCTCCGGAGGGGCCACCGATGAAGCGGATCATCGGATATGGAAGCGGGGCGGTCTTAGTGGCGCTGCTGGCGCTGTTCCTGATCGCCGCGTTCTGGCCGGTTCCCTCGGATCTCCCCCCGGGGGGCCTGAGCGATGGGATGCCCGGCGCGATCGGGGCGCTCCGCCGCCCCTTCCCCCCAATGCCCATCCCCCCTGACAACCCGCAGACCCCGGAGAAAGCCGAGCTGGGCCGTCTGCTCTTCTACGACCCCATCCTCTCGGGCGATAACGCCCGGTCTTGTGCGACCTGCCATCACCCTGATCTCGGCTTCACCGACGGGAGGGGTCGCTCGATCGGCACCGACGGGAAGCCCATGCGCCGGGGCGCCCCGACCTTGTGGAACGTCGGCTACCTGCGGCGCCTGTTCTGGGACGGACGGGCGGCGTCCCTGGAGGAGGCGGCCCGCCTTTCCCTCGTGGATCCCCAGGAGATGGCCGAGCAGCCGGAGCGCCTGGTGCAGGAGTTGTGGGCCATCCCGGAATACCGGGAGCGGTTCGATCGGGCCTTCGGGGGGCGGGACGGATCGGCGGTGACCTTTGAGAACGTGGCGAAGGCCATCGCCGCCTTCGAGCGGACGTTGGTCAGCCGGAACGCCCCCTTCGACCGCTTTGCCGCCGGCGATCCCACCGCCCTCACCCCCGCCCAGCGCCGCGGCCTGAACCTCTTCCGCTCCGGGCGCACCCGGTGCTTCGAGTGCCACACCCTCCCCCTGTTCGGCTCCTCGGACTTCCGGGTGATCGGGGTGCCGAATCTCCCGGGGATGCCCGCCGACCGGGGGCGGGCGGAGGTCACCGGGTCGCCCCGGGACGAGCGGGCCTTCAAGGTGCCGACCCTGCGCAACGTCGCCCTGACGGCCCCCTACATGCACAACGGGGCCTTCGCGACCCTCGAGGAGGTGATCGATTTCTACAAGGACGGGGGCGGCCGTGGCCGGGGGATGGACCTCCCCAACCTGGACGCGAAGATCCAGCCTTTCCACCTTAGCCCGGAGGAGCGGGCGGACCTGGTGGCCTTCCTCTACGCCCTGACGGACGAATCCGCCCTCCCGCCGGTCCCCGATGCGGTCCCCTCGGGCCTGCCGGTGGTTCCCCGGCTGGAGAACCCGGGGCGGGCGCTGGCGGCCCGCTATAACGTCGGTGCCCAGGGGGCCGCGGAGCCGCCCCGCACGCCGCAGACCTGGGTGGTCCGCCCCGGGGAGTCCATCCAGGCGGTGCTGGATCGGACGGGGCCGGGGGACACCGTCCTCATCGAGCCGGGCGTCTACCACGAGGCGCTGGTGGTGGAGACGGAGAACCTCACCCTGCGCGGGATCTCCCGGGACGGCGAGCGGCCGATCCTGGACGGCCGGGGCGTGCTGGGGGATGGCATCGTGGCGACCCGGGACGGCTTCACCGTGGAGAACCTCATCGTGCGCAACTACACGAACAACGGCATCGTGGTCCCGGGGGCGCGCGGGGTCGTGATCCGGGACGTGGTGACCGAGCATACGGGGGCCTACGGCGTGTATCCGGTGGGGAGCGAGGACATCCGGATCGAGCGGGTGGTGGCCACGGGGGCGTGGGACACGGGGATCTACATCGGCCAATCCCGCAACGGCGTCATCCGGGACAGCGAGGCCTACGGCAACGTCAGCGGGATCGAGGTGGAGAACTCCGTGGCCATCACCGTGGAGAACAACTACGCCCACGACAACATGGCCGGCATCTTGGTCTTCGTCCTGCCGAACCTGGAGTCCAAGGTCGGCTCGCGCAACCGGATCGTCGGCAACCGGGTCGTTCACAACAACGGCCCCAACTTCGCCAAGCCGGGCGCGCTCGTGGGGAACGTCCCCTCGGGGACGGGGATTTTGATCATGGCGGCCGATGAGACGGAGGTCACGGGCAACGAGATCCGGGACAACGCGTCGGTGGGGATCGCGGTGATCGGCCTGCACCAGCTCTTCCCGAAGGGGACGATCTTCGATGTGGGGGCCATCCCGGAGCGCAACTGGATCCACGACAACATCCTGGTGAACAACGGGTTCAACCCAGATCCCAAGGTGCGCGCGGCGGGGCTGCCCGGGGCAGACCTGTTGTGGGACGCCAGCGGGTGGGACAACCTGTGGCGGGAGCGCGGGGCGCGCGCCTTCCCGCCCCTGCTGCCCGGGCCGGAATGGCCCTGGCCGCTCCGCCGCGCCTACTGGCGATCACTCCAACTGCTGCTCCGGTTGCTGGGGTGAAGGGGGTCGCGTATCGGGGATCCCCCGCGATGGACGCGGGGCCCTGGCCCCGATCGGGGGCCCCGCCGCTTCCGCGGCGGGCTACCCTGGAGGCCGACGCCGGTCCACCCACCAGGCGCTGACGACGATGCCCACGGAGAGGATGGCGATCATCTCCAGGCCGCTGTGGAACTGGCGGGTCCATCCGGCGACGAGCAGCGCTCCGTATCCCAGGGCGAGCAGCGCGAAGCCGGCGGCGGTCCATCCCCAGTGGGCGCTTCCGAAACGCAGGGGGAAGATCGCCAGCATGAACAGGAACAGGGAGAGGACGGGCCACACCGGCCATCCGGCGCCGATGGCCCCGATCAGCCCGTTGAGGAGCAGGGCGGCGGTGAGGATGCCCACGCTCCACACCACCCTCGAGGGATACGGAGACGATCCCGCTGAATGCTTCATCTGGATCTCCTCCTCTTGGATCAGCAGAACCAACAATATGCGGCGAAGCATCCCGCGACTATGGTGGCAAGACAAGCCGCCAGCGCCGGCGGATTACCAAAAAAGCTTATGGTGCATAATATGGTGCCAGTGTCGATACAAACATTTAGCTGCCACCAGTTGCAGCAAACGTTTTGCGTCGGGCGTAGGGTACTCCGGGCATGGCCTGGGCCTTGGGAGAGATGATGACAGATTGTGATTTCTTCGATCCATAACTTAGATGCCTCTCCAGCAGCAATTCTCCCTCTGAATTATAGAGTCGAATGTTCATTTGATGAGATGGTAAGGAGTGCAACTCCACCACATAGAGAGCAATGATGTGATCCCCCTGGACTGGAGCTGCAAGGAATCGATCACCTGGAGAAGCTGAGTCCAAGGGAACGAGCAAAACCTGACTCTCTTCGAAGGACCAGAGTGAGACATGGCTCCAGTCGGGAGTAGCGATCCAGCGCTTTGTTGAAAAATGAGCCGAAACATAGGCGTGCAGGACCTGATATACAGGCTCGTCTGCTCGGACAAGTCGAGAAGAGGGACCTTTCAATGTAGGGGATGCTCCAGTGGCCACTGGGATAGGGCCTTGGCCCTGGAGGATGAGCCAGCCGGCCAGGGCGCCCAGGGCGCGGCGGAGGAAATCGCGTCGCTCCCAGTCCACCCCGAGCACGGGGCCGCCCCAGCGGGCGACGGCCTGGGCCACTCGCCAGGTCCGAGCCGGGCC
>FWWM01004606.1_pt1 | contig 31861 bp, 29 predicted proteins | sample 2228351 | NCBI WGS metagenome assembly FWWM01 (sample SAMEA103939774, study PRJEB20133) | metagenome | reverse complement strand
ATATTATTAACGGGCGATTTAGGAGCAGGTAAAACTGCTTTTATAAAATCAATAATCCCTACAACTAACAGTCCTACCTTTAATATTATGAATAAATTTAAACTAGATGATTTAAATATTATACATTGGGATTTATATAGATTAGAAAATTATGATTACAATAATTTAGAAAAAGAATTAGATTTTAATTATTACTTACAAAATAAGAATACAATAAACTTAATAGAATGGGCTAATAGAATCCCCTTAGAATTCTATATTAAAAATATTAATAAAAATAATTTTATTATCATAAATTTAGAATATATCAGTCAAAATGAAAGAATTTTAACTCTACATTTTAGTAATCCTATTTTTAATCAATTACTTTCCTAAGGTAACATTTAAATAAAAAGGAATTTTATTATTTATGAAATAATAATAAAAAAGAAGGAAAAATAGAAAATAAAAGGTTACAAAAATGAGAGGAAGTAATTCATATAAAATATTTAGTTTATTAATTTTTATTTTGTTTTTAGTAATAGGGATAAATAATTTTATAATTGCTGGGATTTTACCAATTCCTAATGGAATTCCCGAAAAAATAAAAGAAAAATTAAAAAAATATAATTACTATCAATCAGCATTAGAACCTGGTAAATATGTTATAGTTGTAGTATATTCTATTTACAATTTAAATAAGAAATCGAATGTTTTAAAGAATAAAGAAATAGAAATAGGGTTATTACCTGATTTAAAGAATCTTCAAAACGCTTCACTTAATTTTTTTAAACTTTTTAACAAAATCCCATTACAGGGTGAAACTAAAAATATTGAAACTTATTTTATAGTAAATCAGAATCCTACAAAATTTGAAGCACTACCTTTTTCTATTTCCTTTATTATTTCTAATAAAAGTGATCGTGTTATTATTAATTCTAACTTAGATAATAAATATATCATGATATTTAAGCATAAAGAAAAAGATGAGTATTTAGTATTTTTCGATTTAAACTTTGATAATAATTTTAGTGATTTAATATTGTTGTTAGTATATATGGGTCCATGTAGTGCTTCAGGAGGAGGTAGAGGCGGAAATTCAGGTAATGAACCATTTTAAATAAAAATAAACCATCATAAAATAGGGGGAATACTTACATGAAAATTAAAGAAGATAATAAACTTCATGAAATCCAAAAAGAATATGATATTATCATAGGTTTAGAAGTACATATAGAGTTATCAACGGAAAAAAAATTATTTTGTAATTGTAAAAACGAATTTACATTAGAACCAAATAAAAACGTATGTCCAGTATGTTTAGGACTGCCTGGATCTTTACCTGTTATTAATTTTCAAGCGATAGAATATTTTATAAGATTTGCAAGTGCTTTAAACTGTGAAATTCAAAATCATAGTAAATTTGATAGAAAAAATTATTTTTATCCTGATATGCCTAAAAATTACCAAATTTCTCAATATGATTTACCTTTAGCATTAAAAGGATACTTATTTTTACCTAAAGCTAATAAATATGTTTATTTAAGGAGAATACATTTAGAAGAAGATACAGGAAAATCCATACACATAGGTGGAGATAATTTAAGGGAAGCTCATTGGACTTTACTAAACTATAATCGAGCTGGGGTTCCATTAATAGAGATAGTAACTGAACCTGTAATAAATTCTCCAGAAGAAGCTGTAGAATTTTTATATCTATTAAGATTAACAGCTTTATATACAAAGATAAGTGATGTTAAAATGGAAGAAGGAAGTTTAAGATGCGATGCCAATATATCCTTAAAACCAAAAGATTTTCAAACATTAGGAACTAAAGTAGAAATAAAAAATATAAATTCTTTTAGATTTTTATATAGAGCATTAGTTTATGAAATTGAAAGGCAATATAATTTATTAAAGCAAGGAAAAGAGATAATCCAAGAAACAAGAGGCTGGGATGAAAAAACTCAAACAACTTATTCCATGAGATCTAAAGAAGAATCACACGATTATAGATACTTCCCTGAACCCGATTTACTACCTTTAAATATATCCAAAGATATTATAAACAATTTATCTTTTAAAAACCAAACTCCAATAGATTTTTATATTTCTTATTTAAAACATAATCTAACTCATGAAGAAATCTTATTTCTATTAGATTCTCAAGAATTAAATGATTTATATAATCAAGTTGTTAATTTAGTTCAAAATTATGCTTTTAATAATAATTTTAATTCATATAAAGAGGTGGTAAAATTCTTCAAAACAGACTTAGCTTATTTATTAAATGAAAATTTAATAAATATAGCAGATTTATCTATAAAAAACATTGCTAAAATTATTATTTTATTAGTAAATAAAGAAATAAATACAGTTAATTTAAAAGATCATTTAATTAATTTAGTAAAAAAAGGAACAGATATAGATAATTATTTAGAAAATAATAATTTAATAATAAGAGAGGATATAAATTTAGTTAAAGAGATAGTAGATAAAGTTATAAGAGATAATCCACAAGCGGTAAAGGATTATAAAGAAGGAAAAGAAAAAGCTATTTCTTTTTTAATAGGGCAAGCTATGAAAGAAATTAAATCAAAAGCTAAACCAGAAACCGTTAAAAATATTATCCTTAATAAATTAGCTAATCTCTAATTTAATAAAAAATAAAAAAATGGAAAAATACACTAAGGGAGCTATATTTAATAACAGATACAGGATAGAAGGATTATATAAAGTAGAAAATGATTACAATATATACAAAGCAGAAGATTTACGATTCCCTGGAAATTTTTGGCTAGTTCACCAAGTATTGTTAATTAATAATTCCAGAAATTTTATAAATAATATATTCTCAGTTTTAAATAATTTATCTAAAATAGTATATGATAAAATCGGAAAAATCAGTGATTACTTTATAGATAAAGATCATCTAATAGTTATAACAGAATATTTAAATGGGAGCTTATTAAAAGAGGTTATATACTCTTCTAATTTTTCTTCTTCTACTGTAAAAGCAATAAAATTAGGATTACAATTATTAGAAATAGTTAAATATTTTTATGATAAAGATTTAATAAGATTTATTGATCTTAGTCCCGAAAATATAATAATAGAAAGAAATGGGGTTATTAAAATCCTTTCTTTTAGTATAAATAAATTAATGGATTTAATAAATGAAGATGGGATAAATCCGAATTATTTTGTAGGGACTTTTGGGTATATCCCTCCTGAATTCTTAGATGATAAAATATCTATGATAAACCAATCAAGCTTTATTTACATTATCTGTGCTATTATGTATGAATTTATAACCAAAGTTCCTCCATATTTAAGAGAGGATCCTTTCATATTTCCTCCAGCTATTTCTCAAAATTCATTAATTAGCATAGAATTATCAAGAGTCTTAGAAAAAAATCTATCATATAGCTCTCATAATAGGTACCGAACTTTTAAAGAATTTGAAAAAAAATTACATGAAATTCTATACAAAGAAACCACAGATATAGAACCTCAAAAATTACCTATTTTTTCTTTGCTAAAAAATAAGTTATTTTTAGGAATATCTATATTTTTTTTTATACAGATATTAATAATAATATGGTTAGTTATATACTATATAATGATAATGTAAAAATAATAAAATATAAAATGGTATAAAAAAACCGCCTGCTGGGTTAAATATAGGCGGTTAAAAAATATCCCCAGCAATAATAAAAAATATGGAAATAGACAAAGAATTACAGTTATTAATAGAGGTTTTACCTCCTTTTATATCTTCTAAAATAGAGAAACATCCAAGAGTAAATGAAATTATAGAAGTAGTAATGGATGTAGGTAGAACTCCAGAGATAAGATTTCATAATGATTTTGAAATAATATCCTCTAGAGAGATAATGTATGATGATATAGAATATGTAGTAAAGAGGATAGGAGAATTTGGAAAAGATAATCGTGCAGGGATTCCCAGAACTTTACACAGAATATCCGCTATAAGAAACAGGCATGGAAAAATTGTTGGGCTAACTTGTAGAGTAGGTAGAGCTATATACGGAGCAGCTAATATAATAATGGATTATATTAAATTAAATAAGAGTGTATTATTTTTAGGGAAACCTGGAGTAGGAAAAACTACAATCCTAAGAGAAGTTGCAAGAGTATTAAATGATGAAATGAAAAAGCGAGTAGTTATAGTTGACACTTCAAATGAGATAGGAGGAGATGGTGATATTCCGCATGCTTCCATAGGTAGGTCAAGAAGGATGCAAGTACCTTCTCCAGAATTACAACATAAAGTAATGATAGAAGCAGTAGAAAACCATATGCCAGAAGTAATAATAATAGATGAGATGGGTACCTTAGAAGAGGCTTATGCAGCTAGAACGATAGCAGAAAGAGGAGTTCAATTAATAGCAACTGCTCACGGAAATACCTTAGAAAATATAATTATGAATCCCACTTTATCTGATTTAATTGGCGGGATCCAAGCAGTTATATTGAGCGATGAAGAAGCTAAAAGAAGGGGGACCCAAAAAACAGTCCTTGAAAGAAAAAATCCTCCCACTTTTGAAATATTAATTGAAATAAGAGATAGAGATGTATTTGCTATACATAAAGATGTTGCATTTGTTGTTGATAATCTATTAAGAGGAATTGAAATAAAACCTGAAATAAGAAAAAGAGAAAAAGATTCCTTTATTATATTAAATGAATATCCATCTAATAAAAACCCTTATATTAAATCTATAGATAAACCTTCTAAAGAGCCTTTAAAAATTGAAGAAAAATATCAAAAAAAAGAAACTAAAGATAATTTAAAAGTCTTTCCATTTGCAGTAAGTATAGATAGGATTCAAAGAGCTATTTATAATTTAGATTTACCGATAAATATAGTATTAGATCTAAATGAAGCTGATGCAATAATAACTTTAAAATCTAAAAAAAGTGAAATAGAAAAAAGAGTTTTAAAAAACCCTAATTTAAAAAATCTATTAGATAATATATTTACAATAAGAAGTAATACTTTTACTCAAATTTCAAAGATGTTAGACAAAATGGTTTCTAAGGATGAAAATAAAAATACAAATATAGAAGAATTAGTAAAAAATCTTGAGGAAAAAATAAATGAGCTTTATTCTACTAATCAAGAATATATCGAAATTAACATAAAAAATGAAGAAGAAAAAGAATTTATAATTGATTTGATAAAAAAATATTCACTAAACTATAAAGAACAAAATAACAAAATCATAATATCAAAACCCAAAAAATTAACTACATGATTTAATAGTAATATAATCATTTATGAAATATATATTAGGTTTATCAGATACAAATACTATTATTAATTTATTAAAATTTATTGTTTTTTCAAATAATGTAGAAAAATTAAATATAATTTTAGCATTTGACAATCTTTCTAGTAATTTCTTAAAAAAATTATATGAAAATTTTAATTCAAAAAATTTTAATATATCCTTAAATTTATTTTATATTTTCAAAGAAAAAAATATAATTAAAGATATATTAAAATCAAATTCAATTTTTAATAATATCAATGAATATATAATAAATGAGTTAAATTTTCTAAGAGAAATAAATAATTTTGTTTATATTTCTTCATCAGTTGATCCAATAAATAGTGACATAATAGCTAATAATATAAAATTATTAATAAAGGACACAATAGTTTTTAACACTCAAAATTACAATGATGTTATTAATAAAATATTTTTAATAAATATTTTAAATAAAGATTTTTATTATCAGCTAACTAATTATCCACTAAAAGTTTTTGATTTTTTTTATATTTTAGTAGATAATACCAAGATTTTAAATAAAGTAAATAGTATAATTTTTAATATATTTGATATAGATTTATTTAAAAAACAATATAATGATAATGAATTTATTATTATAAAATCCAGTGAAATTTATGATATATTTGAAAATAATTTCATAGCAATATCTAAGGATTTAAAGGAAAAAATATATATAGATTATTTATGGAGTTTAATGATAAAATTAAGGTATAATTGTTTATGGGATAAAAAGCAAACGAGTTTATCAATAAAAAATCATTTAATAGAGGAAGCTTATGAAGTTTTTGATTCAATAAATTCTCCTGAAAAGCTAAAAGAAGAATTAGGAGATCTGTTACTTCAAATAATTTTCCATTCTCAAATAAATTACGATGAAAAAAAATTTAGTTTTATTGATGTAGTTGAATCTTTAATAAACAAACTTATATACAGACATCCTCATATTTTTGAAAACTTAGAAGTTAATGATATCTCTAATTTATTAATAAACTGGGAAAAATTAAAAAATAAAGAAAAAAATAATAACCAAGATATCTTTATTAATTTACCTAAAGCTCTCCCTTCTTTTATTAAATTATTACTTATATTCAGAAAATTTAAAAGAATTAATAAATTAGATTTTTTACTATCATTAATAAATTCTGAAATAGAAGATTTTATTAATAATTATTTAAATAATAAAAATGATTTTAGTTATTCAAAAAATATTAGAGTTTTTTTTGAATTAATTACAGATTTTACAAAAGAAAATATAAATTTAGAAGAAATTTTAAATAAATTTATAAATAATTTATTAATAAAAATAAATAATAAATATAAATCCCAAATTTAATATAATTAACAAAAATTTAATATAATTAACAAAAATTGTTTTTTTAGGTATAAAAAATGATTATAAATAAAACTATAAAGGAGGTGAATTAAATGTCTGAAGTTAATAATGTAAGTTCAGTAAGTAGCAGTGCAGATTACAGTTCAAGTTCAATAAATCAAAGTTCTAACGTAAATCAAGGTTCTAATGTAAATGAAACTTCTAATGTAAATCAAACTACCCAAACAGAAGATTCCAAAAAACCCGAAGAAAGTAATAAACCAGAAGATCCAAAAGATCAAGATAAAACTAGTAAAGATAAAGAAAAAGAAGAATTACAAAAACAAATAGATGAACTAAAAAAACAATTGGAAGAATTAAAGAAAAAACTAGAAGAACAAAAGAATCAAAAGCCACAGGGAAATTGTAATTCAAACAAACCGCAACAAGCACAACAAGCACAGCAACCTAATCAAAACCAAAATGATCCCAATCAATTAATACTACAAGATATAATCCAAGTATTAGAAGCAGAGAAAAATGGAGGCCAAAATCTACAGCAAGCTGTATCTAAATTAAATCAGGATTATCAAATGGTAAAAAGTATGAACATACAATTAAAGCCAGAAATAGATCAGATGGCACAACAAATCTTACAAAAATATGGTGGTGCTAATGGAGGCGTTAATCCATTATTAGGGAACCAGTTAGCTCAAGGATTAAATCCAACACAAGCAGTTAACCCTTTAAATAATATTCAACAACCACAAACTCAAGGGATTAATTTCTAAAATTAAATTCAAAAACAATAAAATAAATAACAAAAGGGGGCTTTATTTAAAAGCTCCCTTATTTTTTTATTATTATTATTTATTTTATACTTTATCCTTACCTAAATTAAAAGAAATTTATCTCTTTATTTGAAATTTTTATATCACTTAAATCAATAATTAACTTATCAACTGGTTTTAAATAAAAATCATTCTTACTAACATTAATATAAATTAAAAAATCCTTTTTAGGCACCAACTTCAATCCTACATTATTAAAGCTATTTAATTTAGTAAAATTAAACTCAGCTTTATTTAAATTATTATTTTTATAATTACTTTGATAATAACTGTAGTCAATTATAAAAACTGGATCTATATTGTTATTTATTTTATTATCATTAGATAAATCTAAAGATAATATAGATATATCATTATTTTGATATCTCCAGAACATTACCAAATTTTTAAATATATTTTCCAAATCTAAGAATTTTACATCTTTATTAGTAAATATAACTTTATTAAAAAATGAAGAATCCATCATATTTAGCTTAATTATACCTATACATTTATTATCATTAATCAATTGATATATCAAATATAAATTTTTATCAATAATAAAGGATTTTTTTATATTAATTAAATTAATAAACTCGCTTTTTAAAACATATACATTTTCTACTTCATTTTTATAATTTAAGTTAATAAAAATTATTTCATTACCTATAAGATCTTTATATGTTTTAAAAATTAAGTAATAATTATCTTTTAAATTTATTATATCAAGTAATTCAATTTTTGAATAATTAGATTCCAAAAAGAAAGGTAAAATTTCTATATATTTTTTATCTTGTACTTTTAATAAAAGAAATTTACTTTCCTCATTATAAGATGAAGTTATAAAAATAAATGGATAGTATAAATCTATAGAAGAAATAGTATAAGGTAATTTTATTAATTTTAAGTCTTTTATTTCTTTGTTATTAGAGTTCATTTTAGCTAACATAATTTTATTATTATCACTTAAATCATTTTCTCTATTTAATAAAGTAAACAAAATATAATAAAATTTATCATAATAATCAACTTTTTTGAGATAATAATTATTAAAATTATTAAAATTGTCAATATTAAAATAAAATTCAAAAGATTTTAAAAAATTTAAATTAGAATCAAAATTTAAATAAAAAATATTATTTTTTTGAGATATCTCATTATAAGTACTAACAAATAAATCCAAAATAGCTAAATCATTTATATTTAATTTACCATAATTTACTTTATAGTAATTATCGAATTTTAATGAATATTTTTTAGATAATAATTCATAAGAGTAGATATCTCTTTTTGTTAATACCAAATCACTTTTAGAATTGCCATTATATATAAAACTTAAAATCATAAAATTATTATTAAAAAATGAAAAAGAAAAGTTATTAAAATCGGAATTTATATTGAAAATAGCTAAAAAATTAGAAAGTTTAAAATTATTTAAATTAAAATTTATATTAACGATTGTTTTTTCTTGTTTAATAAAAAAAGCAAAAAATATTTTATATATTACAATAAAAGAAAAGGTAAAAATAAAATAATAAAAAATGGCTAAAACAAGTAATTCTTTAAGAATAATTTTAAAATTTTCCTTTAGTTTTAATTCTAAATTATCTTGGTAATTATGATTATGTGTGTTATTTTTGTTGGAGGTATTGTAATGCATTAATAGCACATCCCCTTAATTGAGTTTTTCCTGCCCTACCTAATACATTTATATAAAATCCTTTTCTTCCGCATTCACAGTTATAAGAAATATATCCCACATCACTACTAATAACAAAAGCAATAGCATAGCTATTACAGTAAGGTGTAATAAAAGAAATTAGACCTATATTATTATTGTGATAATAAAAATTTTTCGTTAAAGGATTAAATATTAAAATTCTGGAATATCTAGGGATATGCATATTAAAATATTCGCATTCTACATAAGGTATTCCATGTTCTACTAATCCATATAAATCTCTAACATTTTCAGGTTTTATTCCTAAATAATCCTTTATTAGTTTTCTAAATACAGGTTTTGGGATTTCTTTATCAGCTAAAGTTTTCCATCCTCCCCCAGGTAAAACAACTCCTTCAAAATTAAATCTCAAATTTCTCTTAATAATTTCCTGAATAGTAAAATATATATAAGCTGGAAATCCCAGAATCCTTATAGGATTGTCTTGTTTTGAATACTTTATTAAAATATTAATAACTGAATCTATATCAAAATAAAAATCTTTTTTAGAATCATCGTATTTTAAAGCAAAAAATTTATTTTTTATCTTAGGGGCTAAAGAAGTTAATAACATATCAGAAAAAGCAGTCCCAACATTACTCGCAAAATCTATCTCATATGTAAAAAATAAATAATTATATTCATTTTCTAAATCTACCAAATTATAATCATTATAAATATTAAAAACAATTTTTTTGATTCTGTTTAAAGTTAAATTGTCCAAAACTATTCTTGATTTTTTCCCTTTAGTACCAGAGGAATATAACTCAGTTTCATAGTTTTTATTTAATATGAAATAATCAGTATCAGCGTATTCCTTTAATACCCACACATTCAAAAATAAATACCATCTAAAAAAATCTTCTAAATTTTTAATATTATTAATAAAATTCTCTAAACTAAATTCTTCGTTAAAATTTTTTTTATACTTAATATTTACCAAATTTTTATAAAATTCAGAATTATAATACTGATTAATAAAAGCATTTCTTATAGACTCTAAAAATAAACTATCATTATAAAAATATTGATTAATATCATAATCAAATGGTTTTGTATCTATAAGGGTATCTATAATATTTTTATTATAAAGTTCCATATTTTTTAATTAGTTATTAATGTCTTTTTTAATTTCTTCTTTTTTTACAATTAGTTTTAAATTAGCAGGATCTATATTAATAACAGTTAATAAATCGTTTATATTAATTTTACTAAGTTCTTGTGAGTCATTTAATAAAGCAGACCACAAATCTCCTTCTACCTTTACAATTAATTCATTCTCTTTTATAGCCATAACCTTAGCTTGTTTTCCAATAATAGATTCAATCCCAAATTTAGGTTTATTCTTTAAAGATTTAAAAATATAATAAATTACAGTTAAAAAAATAATTAAGAAAATAGAACTAACAGTTAAGAAAAATACTACAGGAGGTTTATAAAAAATATTACTATTTTTAAAAGCTAAAATAGTCCCAGTAATAAGTAAAACAGTGCCAAGGATAAAAGAAACCCCATAGGTACTAGCCTTTATTTCTATAAGATAGATAATAAAGGCGGCTATAATGAGTGCAATTCCTAAGAAATTAACGGAAACTAAACCTAACCCAAATAGCCCCAAACTTATTAATATAATACCAGCAATTAAAGGAACTAAAGTTCCAGGATGATTAAATTCTATTATAATAGCCCAAAATCCTAAAGTCAATAAAAAATAAGCGATCTCGGGATTAGCCAGGGTTATTAAAATTTTTTCTAATAAATCAGGTTCAATAGTATCATAAACTATGTTTTGATAGTTCTTTAATACAATAACTTCTCCAGTATCTAATATTAAGGGTTTATTTTTTATGTTTTTAAAAATCTCAGAAGGATCATCTAATACAAAATCAATTAGATTATTATTAAGTGCTTGTAAGCTTGTATAAGTTTTAGCATTAACAATAGCATCCTGAATAGCAAAATAGTTTCTATTTCTTCTATTAGCAAGGTTTTGACTAAAAGCTAGTAAAGCCTGAATAGCTTTATTTTGTAAAGTTTGATTATTAGTATTTGTAAGATCCAAAGGAGTAGAAGCCCCAGTAATTGTATCATTAGACATAACTGCAACATTCCCAGCAATTAAAACAAACATAGCCGCACTTAAAGCCTTACTACCTTTAGGATATACATAGCAAATAATTGGTTTATCAACTGAATAAAACAACTGTACTAAATCCATCATAGAATCAAGTAATCCGCCATAACTATCTATTTTAACTAAAATAAAATCATATTTATCTTTATTCTTTAGCTTATTTTGGAAATAAACTAATAAAGGATTAGAAATTATTCCATCTATTGTTAATACCATAACCTTTATGTCTTTTTTATCTATTTCAATTAATTTATTTGAGTATATTTTTTTAATAGTTTTTACGTTTTTATCTATTGCTCCAAAACTTAAATTGAAAAATTTAGAATAGAAAAATAAATAAAGAATAGAAAATAAAAAGTATATAAAAAAAGCTACTTTATAATTTTTATTTAAAATTTTTAGCATACTTATTGTGATGCTCTTTAATTAAAGCTATCAATAAATTTAAAGCGGATTTAAAACTTTTTTCATTTTGAATAATTATATCAGCATAGTTTTTTGTAGGTTTTACATATTCTATATACATAGGTCTAACAAAATTTAGATACTGTTCTATTATACTATCAATATCTCTACCTCTTTGAGATATATCTCTTTTAATTCTTCTTATTAATCTTATATCGTCAGGAGCAGATACAAATATTTTCAAATCCATTAGATTTCTTAGTTCTTTTTTGTATAAAGAGAAAAGTCCTTCTAAGATTATGATTTTAGCGGGTTCTAGTTCTTCAAATTCATTAGTTCTGTTATATAAAGTGAAAGAATAAACAGGTTTATATGCTTTTTTTAATTGAAATAAGTTATATAAATTTTGATAAACTAAGTTCCAGTCTATAGAATTTGGATGATCAAAATTAAATTTCTTTCTTTCTTCTAATTCCAAATGAGATAAATCAATATAATATGAATCTAAATTAATAAGAGTAACTTTTTCTTGATGAAGATTTTTCATTAATTCATTAGCAACACTAGTTTTGCCTGATGCAGTTCCTCCAGCTATACCTATAAACAATATCTCATTTTCTTCTTTAAAAGATTTTATTTTTTCCAGTTTATCTATATTATTATTTATTTCTTCTAAATCCATAAATTTATAACCTACCTTCCTTAGATCCTATATGTATTTCTAATTTTTAGTACTCCCCTATTCATTTTCTTTAATTTTAATAGAATTTCCTTTATATTTTATTAATCCTATATCTCCATAATTTAAGTTATAATACTCTAATTTAGATTTTAAGGTATTAATTTCTTCTTCATATTTTTGTTTCATCTGTTCAATTTGTTCTAGTAGTTTTATAATTACTTCGATACCAGCGGTATTTATACCCATATCCTTAGATAAATTTGAGATTATTCTTAATTTAGCTATATCTTTAAGGCTATACATCCTTCTACCTGTAGGAGTTCTACTTGGTTTTATTAATCCCATTTTTTCATAATACCTTATAGTTTGTTCATTTAAATTTAGCATATTAGCAACTACTTTAATAGTAAAATAGCTACCATCTAATGGATACTCTTTAAAAAAGATTTCTAAAATTTTTTCAACCATATGCCCCCTCCATTTTTCATTTTTATTTTTTCTACTTCTTATAACTTAGATTAAGAATTTCATTAACGCTAACTTTAGGTACAAAATAAACATATAAATCTCCTGAATTTCCTTTACTATCAACTAATCCTAAACCTTTGAATATCTTTTCTTTATATAGATCTTCAGAAGTTATTGTTGTCTTTAATTTTTTATTATTAGGTAAAGGAATAACTATCTCTTCTTTATTAATTATTTTAGAAATATCTACTTCTACAACTTTATATAAGTTTTTTTCATTAAACACAATATAATCTCCTTTATTTATTTTTATTTTAATTTTAATAGGGCCATAAGGAGTATTTATTGTTATCTTTGCATTTTCTTTTATTCTAGAGGGTATGCTAATAGTAGTTGTATATAAATTCCCATTTATATTTAAAGTTATATTCTTAGTAATTCCGTTATATATTTCATTTATATCAAAATACACTTCAGTTTCAGGTATATTATTAGAAAGATTTGAAAAATTAGAATCAAAAGGATTATAAGAACTATATGAGTAATTTTTATAACTTTTAGAAGTAGTACCTGCTTTATTAAAAATATCAGATAAATCAAAAAAGAATTCAAAAGCAGAAGATGACTTTGATTTTCCAAATATTTCATTTAATATTTCTTCTAAATCTTGTGCAGCTTTAGATCTTCTATAACCTCCTGTACTTTGGTTATATTGTTGATAGATATTCTCATAATCTTTAAATTGGCTAAAATTCTTCCAATTATGTCCATATTTATCGTATAATTTCCTTTTTTCAGGATCAGATAATACTTCATAAGCTTCATTTATTTCTCTAAATATTTTTTCTGCTTCTTCTCTGTTATTTGGATTTAAGTCAGGATGGTATTTTCTAACTAATTTTCTGTAAGCTTCTTTTAATTCTTTTTCAGTTGCATTTCTACTTACTCCAAGGATTTCATAATAATCTCTCATGTAATCTCACTCCTCTCTTTCAATTTTAAAAAATTAAAATTAATAAGAAAACAAATTTCAACTCCCCTTTTATTTTTATTATAAAAGTTTTTATAAAATTCCTTTTATTCTTTTTATATTTTTTTTAAAACAAAAATAAAATTTTTGTAATTCAAAAACAACAAGGATTAAAAAAAAATATATATAATTTATATCCTATAAGAACTATATAATCTTCAGTATAAGACCAAGTATAAAAAATACAAAATAAAAAAAATATAAAAAAAAGGGGGGGGAAAAATGAAAATGCCTAAAAAAGCAATTTTAGAATACGAAGGAGAAATAAACGGATTTTTAATCCAAGCCGAAGGAGAAAATAATATATATCAAGAAAACAATACATACTATTCTGAAGGATACCTAAAATTTAATAAAATTCCACTTAACTTTTCCCCAATATATAGCAAATCATGGAAATGTAAACACCATCCGGAACTTATTTTAGATAAACCATATGAATATTTTATGCAAATTTCTTTTGAAGGTTCCGCTCAAGGATATATTAAAAGAATTTCTCATAAAATTGATGTAAAAGATTACTCTTACATAAGCACCTATATAGAAGGAAATTTTGACAAAAAAAGTATAGGAGATTACGATAAAATAGAACTAGAACAAGATATATTATTTCCATTTGATGAAAGGACAATAATTGTTTCTGGATATAAAAAAATAATAGATTCATTAAAAGAAGAAGTAATTCAACATACATACTCAACTATAACAACTGAAAACATCTTAACCAAACCAGTTATTTTAAAATACATCCCCCTAAAATTAGAATTCAAAGATAATATATATACAGAAAAAACTCAGATACTAATAGAAGAATATAATTACCCTTTGGTAAATATAAGCCAAAATGAATATGATAAAGTAGAAGAATTAATAAATAAATATCATAGCCATATTGAAAAAACAATAAAAAGAGAAATACCAAAAATAGATCTAAATAAAGTAAATAATATAATAGGGATAAAAGAAAATGATAATTTATTAGCTTGTATTATCTTTGATATAGATAAAAATGACGATTTATTAAAAGAAGAATATATTAATATCTATGGAATATATACAAAAGAAGGCTATGAATCTCAAGGACATGAAATAAATTTATTACTTAATTTAATAAAATTTGCAAAAGAAAATAATATAAAAAAAATAAGATCTGTTGTTTATCCTTTTGAGCAAAAATTAGAAAACTTACTTACCACTTTATCTTTTAGATATATTGCTAAACGAATGGAACTTAAATTATAAACCAAATTATAATATAAAAAACTAGAAACTAAATATAAAAAGGGGTCATAAAAAGCCCCTTTTTTTATTTATATTATAAAATTTAAATACATTCTAATTTAATAACTTTATTTTTTCTCTAATAACAATAGCTTTTTCAAAATCCATATTATCCGCTAAAGATTTCATATATTTTGTTAGTCTTTGTTTCAAATCTTTTTTCTTTTTTTCACTTAATCTATTTATATATTCAATAAATATTTCATCATCTACAAAAGCTATTTCCTCTTCACTAATTAATAAATCAACCTTAGTTAAAAGTTCTTTATTGTCTTTATAATCTACTCCTAACATTTCAAATACCATTTTTATAATATCCTTAGGTTTAGCAGGAAGAGGTTTAGGTTCTATTGAATTCATTTTATTATAATTCAATTGATATTCTCTTCTTCGGTTAGTTTCAGCAATAGCATCACTTAATGCTTTAGTTATTTCATTAGCAAAAATAATAACTTTAGATACTAAATTTCTAGCAGCTCTCCCAGCTAATTGAATAATACTATTCTTACTTCTTAAAAACCCTTGTTTATCACCATCTGTTATTATTACAGTAGAAACTTCAGGTAAATCTAAGCCTTCTCTTAATAGATTAACCCCTACTAAGCAATCATAAACTCCTTTTCTAAAATCTGTTAATATTTTTATTCTATCAAGCGGCTCAACTTTAGAGTGAATATAAGCAGATTTAACTCCATTCATTATTAAATACTCACAAAAATCTTCCGCCATTTTCTGAGTTAATACATTTATTATTACTCTATTACCCTTAGATTTTTCTTGATTAATTTCATTTAAGATAGTTTCAACAATATTATCTGGTTTTAAGATAATTACTTCAGGATCAACTAACCCCGTAGGCCTAACCAATAATTCAACAATCTTATTAGAATTACTCAGTTCAAAATCTCCAGGAGTAGCACTAACAAAAACTATATTATGAGTAAATTCAAGGAATTCTTCAAATCTCAATGGCCTATTATCTAAACAACTAGGTAATCTAAATCCATATTCTATTAAAGTTTCCTTTCTATTTTTATCAGAAAAGTACATCCCTTTTAATTGGCTAATAGTTATATGGCTTTCATCTATAAAAGTTATAAATTTATCTTTAAAGTAATGTAATAATGTATAAGGTGGGGAGTTGGGGGGCCTGTTAGAAAGGTACCTAGAGTAATTTTCAATTCCTGGGCATGTACCGAATTTAGATAGCATTGCTAAGTCATATTCTACACGAGTTCTTAGTCTCTGAGCTTCTACTAATTTCCCTTCTTTTATTAATTCGTTATATCTTTGTTCTAAATCTTGTCTTATTTCTTTTATAGCTTTTTTTAAGATTTCTTCAGAAGTTATAAACATTTTCGCTGGATATATAGTAAATAAATCTACTTTTCTTAGTTTTTTAAAGTCAGGATAATTTATTATATAAATATTTTCTACAGTATCATAATCTAATTCAATTAAAATAGGGTTATCTTCACCTTGAGGAAAAACAATAATATTATTTCCTCTAACTCTAAATTTCCCAGGATTTAGTTCATAGTTATCTTGTTCATAATAAATTGAAACTAGTTTATAAGTTATTTCATCTGTAGTTATTTTTTGGTTTATGTATATGTTAAAATAGGAGTTAATATATTCTTCGGGAGAACCGATATTATAGATACAAGAAACACTTGCAACTATAATAGTATTTTTATCAGATATAACTGCTTGGGTAGCTCTATGTCTAAGTTTATCTATATACATATTAATAACTGCTTCTTTTTCTAGGTATAGATCTAATGAAGGTACATAGCTTTCTGGTCTATAGAAATCGTAAAAGCTAATGAAATATTCTACTCTGTTATGTGGGAAAAAATTTTTGAATTCAGAGAATAATTGAGCTGCTAATACTTTATTAGGGGCAATAACTAAAGCCGGTAAATCTAATGCTTCTATTACTTTAGCCATTACAAATGTCTTGCCACTACCTGTCACTCCTAATAAAGTCGTAAATTTATTATTCTTTTTTATGCTTTGTACTATCTCATTTATTACTCTCCTTTGTTCATCTGTTTCTTTGTAATTACTTACTAAATTATACATATTCATTAACTTTTTTTATTATAAGATTTTAATATAATCTCTTGCTATTAAACACTAAAAATTTTAGGAATTTTAAATCAAATAATTTTTAAATAAATTCTAAACAAAATTATTTTTCTTTTTTTATTATTTTTGAATAATTTCTTTTATAGCTTGTATATATTCATCAGGTTCTAAATCTAACAACATAATTTCTTTTATTTTTAGCAATTTCTCTATCTCTTCAATTTTTTGGATCTCTATTAATATCTTTTGTTTTTCCTTTGGTAATTTTGTTATTACTAATACTTTTATTATTTCTTTCTCTTTCTCTTTTAATATTTCTTCTTTCTCTTTTAGTATTTGTTCTTTTTCTTTTAATACTTCTTTTTTTTCTTTTTCTAACTGTTTTTCTTTTTCTTTTAGTATTTTTTCCATTTCTTTCATTTGTTTTCCATATACAGTATCTACAATATCCTTTAGCATTGGGTTTCTTTTATATAATTTTATATAATCTTCTTTATCTATATCTAACATTTGATTCACCTCTTTATAACTTATTGCTCCTTTCTCTATATATAACATCCCTATTATTATTTTCAATCTTTTTCCTTCTTCTTCCTTATATTCCCCTTTGTTTATTTTCCCTTCTATTTCCCTTATTATCTCATTTAACACTTCTTTTTTATATCCTCTTTCATATGATTCTATTAACTCTATTAATCCCATATAATCTTTACTTCTTATTTTTTCTTTTACCTTACCATTTAACAAGTTTATCACTAACACTTTGTATATATTTGTTTTTATAATCTCATTACCTATTCTTATTCTTTTTGATGATTCTTGATAATATATTGATTTCTCTTTTCCTTCCTTTTTATCTAATAACAATATCAGACTTATTACTTCTTTATCTAGTTCTTTACTTAGCAACAAGTTATATAAACTCGTTTTGAAAATTATATCCCTTTTTATACTACTTTGAAACTCTATATTTACATAATATTCTTCTTCATTTATTCTTATTTTTGATATATAATCAGGAATCGCTTTTATATAATATTCTTCCTTTACTGGTATTATTTCTATTAACTCTATTTTTGCTTTATCTTTTAATTTATCTGGTATTATAAAATCCTTTACTAAACTTATTATTTGTTCTTCTCTTTTATAGAATATACTCTTTAAATAACTATCTATAAATTTATACACTATTTTTTCCCTTTTGATTTTTTTATTTTATATTTCTTTCTTTTTTCTACTTTACCTATAGTTAAAAAAGTATATTTGTTTTTAAAAATATCTTAGAAAATGAATTATATCTTTGATTAAAGAAATGTGAGATCTATATTTTTATATATTATATTTTTTAAAGTTTTATTATTAAATTTATTAAAATTTAAATTTATTAAAATTTATCAGCAAAATTAATAACGGAATTATTAGATTGGAAGTAAAACTTATCGTTTTTAATTTGAGCAACTATTGCAGTTCTAACATATAATTTTCTAGCAGTTTTATTACCTATCACTATAAATTCTAATCCTTGTGGAAAACTACCATTAATATTTCCCCATACAGGCACATTATAATTTATTCTTAAATTATTAAATGGATTAATGTTTCTATTATAAGCAAGAAATTACTTACTAAACTATACATACTTATTTCATAAACTTTTTTTTATTATAAAATTTTGATATAATCTCTTGTTATAAAGCGTTAAAAATTTAAAATAACTTCTTTTATATTTTAAAGGATTTATAAAATGTAAAATTGAATTAAAATAATAAAAATGGGGTACAAAAAATTTTTTGAGCCTAAAGATAATATTTTTTTAATAAAATTAGCTAAATCTATTTTACCATTAGCTTTAAAATTTATCTATAAAATAGAAAAAATAGAAATAGATAATAACGATATAGAAAAATTAAAGGATTTAAAATATAAGAGGGTAATATTATGCCCCAATCATCCTACTGCACTTGATCCAATTATAATGTTTTACTTATCTAAAGCTATAGATCATAACTTTAATTATTTAGCAGCATGGGATATATTTGTAGAAGAGCCATTAAAGGGATACTTTATGCAACAATTAGGTGCATATTCCATAATAAGAGGAACTATAGATAATGATTCATTTAAAACAACTATAAAACTAATTACCGAAGGCAAAAAATTTTTAGTTATATTTCCTGAAGGAGATACCTGCGGATTAAATGATTATTTACTACCATTCCAGCCAGGAGTAATTCAATTAGCTTTCTGGGCTTTAGATGAACTACATAAAAACAATCAAGAAAAAATAAATGATCTCTTTATAATACCAATTGCTATAAAATATAAATACACAAAAACCATGAAAAACGAAATAATATCAGCTTTAAAAAGAATAGAAGAAAAATTAGGGTTATATTCTATAGAGAATGAAAAAAAAGATAACTACGAAAGATTAATAAGAATATCTGAACATCTTTTAAGTATAGCAGAAAAATTCTATAACTTAAAACCCGAAGAAAATTTATCTTTTAACGACAGATTAAACAGAATAAAAGAATTTATAATAAACAAAATCTCAACATACTTAGATATAAAAATTAAACCAAATATGAATTTATTAGATAAACTTAGAACTATTTTTAATACCATTAACAGTATAATATATGTAGATAATAATTTAGAGACTGATCTTTCGGAATATGAAAAGAAACTATATAAAGAAAAGAAAGAGGAGTTAAAGAATTTTTATGATGATTTACATAGAGTATGGAAGTTTATAGCGGTATATGAAGGGTATGTAAAAGAAGATATGTCAGATGAAAGGTTTTTAGAAATAATAAAGAGAATAGAATGGGAAATATTTGGGAAAGAAAAAGTTTATGGTCCTTTAAAAGTTATTCTAAAAATAGGGGGAAAAATTAATTTATTAAATTATTATGAAGAGTATAAAAAGAATAAAAGAAACTGTATAGAGAATTTAATAAAGAAAGTAGAAGACAATATAAAAGAAATGCTAAAAAAATTAAAGTAAATAAAGAGGGAAAATTATATATTTATAAAATATATAAAATAATAGGGGCGGATAGCTCAGTGGTTAGAGCGCTTGCCTTACAAGCAGGAGGTCACAGGTTCAATTCCTGTTCCGCCCACTATAATTCATAATCACTAATATCAAATTATTAACTACTTTTCCTTATATATTTCTATCTTTTAATATTAAAAACAATAAATGGGCAACAAACTAACTTATTATAAATGTTTTACAAAGAAGTTTCAATTATTTTTAAATTATAAAAATAAAATACATAATTAATATTTAATTTACTTTTTATATAATGGAAAAAATAATAGAAAATCTAAAATCGGAGTTAAAAAATATAAGAATTTTGTTTGTTATAAGTAGCTTAGCTATTAGCACTTTTGTTTTTTTAATAATATCTTCAATATTTTCTTTTATAATTATACCAATTGTTTTATACCTTTATTTTAATGTTATATGGATTAAAAAAGCTAAGAATATTATAATGTCAAATATAGATAAATTATTAAATAATAAAGTTCCAAGCTTTAAATACTTTACAGATAAAAAAGAATCTAAAAACCTAAAAATTATTAGCATTATTAAGAAATATTCTTTTATTTAGCAATCCTAACTATACGGAAATAATGAATAGATATAAATCCTATAGAAATAATGAATAGATATAAATCCTATAGAAATAATGAATAGATATAAATCCTATAAAAGACGAATACACCTTAATTTTGAAGACGAAATTATATTAGAAACTAATGAATTACCAAATCCTATAGAGATAATAGAATTAACTATATTAGATAGATATAAAGATAGCAAACTTTCTTACGTAGCAGAAGTAGAATATTTCAAAGGTCTAGTTATTTCAAATAAAATAACTAAACCTACTAATAGTCAATATCCAAATATAATACTAATATATCATCAAAATCTTTTAAAAAATCCTGAAAATATAGATAGTTATTCTATAAATACCTCTTATAAGGATTTTCAAAATTTAAATTTCAAAGTAATAAATCTACAAGAAAACATTTATTGTCTATATGACATTAACGATGAAAATTTATTAAATGATCTAAAGCCAAAGTTCTATACCATAATAGAAAACATATATCAAAAAAATAACTATCTTAGTTCATTTATTGTTTTTAATCAAGATATTGTTTATTTATTTTTAAATCATAAAGATTACATATTTAAAAGTCGGGATTTATTTAATGTACCTCCTTTTTTTGAAATTAAGGAAAAAGAATTAAATTCATTAGTGAATAATTTTAAAAATCAATTGGAAAAAATATTAGAGCTAGTTTTGTGAATTATTTTTTACAAATGAAAGAAATACTAGAAAATTTAAAATCATATCTTTCAATTCTTAAAATAAGGACTTTTTTTAATCCATTAATATTTATTCTAACAATTATTATAAGTATTATCTATTATAAACATTTCTCAATTTTTTTTCTTAGTAGATTTTATTTATTCTATTTTATTATTATAATTGGTCTTATGATTACATTACCCCAAAAAAGAAAACAAATAATTATTTTCAATGAATTATTTATCTTATTAATTTTAATAGTACTAATATTTTCAGGTAGTATTCTAGATAATTTTTCAAAAGGAAAATTAATTAATACAATAGATCTTAGTCTTCCTGTTTTAATAATGGCTAATCTTTACTCAGTAGGATTATATTATATAGCTTTTACGACTTTTATAGAATACTTTAATAATGATTGGACTAATTTTTTTAAGAAAAAAATTAGCAAAAATTTAAATAAAATCATTGATACAGAAAATATAGATAACATAGATATAAAGTATAATGAAGAAATTAAAGAAAGTAAAAATATAAGTGCGCAAAATCAATTACTTAATTTTATAAACTATTTAATATTAATAAATAATCAAGATAATCTCAATAAATCGCTTGAATATATTAATAAAGATTTTCAATATCAAAAAAGTTTTAATTTACAAGATGAAATTATTATAAAAATTGATAACAACATTACAATAGAGATTGTAGAATTATTTTTAAAGGAAGAATATATAAAAATAAGAAACAGAAATATTATTTATTATAATATAATTAATTTTGAAGGGATTATAATATCTGCTAATTTAGGGAATATATACAAAGAATTACTTAAAATCCAAAACATAATATTAATCTATAAATCTCATTTATTTGATGATCCCTTAAACATTAAATTTATAAATCTAATTGATTTATCTACAAAAGATACACCCAATATTTTAAAAAATATAAAAAACATTAAAAACATAAACTCCTTAAGCTATGAGATAGTAAATATAACAAATGAAATATATTGCTTATATAATTTAAAAGACAAAGAAAACATAAAAATAATAGATGACATACTAAAAAAATCAACAATTATACATAAAAATAATTACAAGAAGTCATTTATATTAATTTATCAAGGTATCATATACATATTTATAAGTCATGAAGATAATATTCTTAATACTAAAAATATATTAGAACCACCTTTTTATTTAACATTAAATTCCAAAAAACTAGAAAAAACAATAAATGATATAAAAGAACAATTTAAAAAAATATTAAAGCTAGCTTTATAAACAAAAAATTTATTTTTAAATTTATTTTTAATAAGGGGGAGTTAAAATTATGATAGAATTAAATGAAAATGTGAAAATAGATTTAATAAATAAATTAACAAAACTTTTATTTAATCTAAGAACCCAAACACTATTAATATTTTTAATATGTTTTATAATATTTTTAATAATATTTGCTTATATATTAAATACAGAAGATATTGCATATATAATATTCGCTATCTTTTTTTCATTTGTTACAATATTTTTTGCTATTTATTATTATAACATATATTGGCGTATAAATTCTAAAAAAATAATAATTGAAAATATCTCAAAAATGATCAAAAATAATATAAATATAAAATATACCCCTACTCTTATTCCATATAACTTTAGTTTATTAACAGATAATCTAAAATACAATTTACTAAAAAATAAAAACCCTTCATTTAATTTAATTCATTTTATAAACGAATTAATACTATCAAATACGGATAATTTAGAACAATCGATTTCTTATTTAAATAGAGGTTTCAGTTTATCTTTTGATTTCGTTTTAGAAGATGAAATAATTATAGAATCTGAAGATAATTTAGAAATACAAATAATAGAATTATTTTTAAAAGAAAAATATACTAAAATAGAAGGTACTGGAAAAAATAGAAGAACTACAATAAAATATATAACAAACTTTGAAGGACTAAGTATCTCAACAAAATTAAACAATCCCTCCATACCAACATCACAAAATCCAATTATAATTTATACTTCCAATTTATTTAAAAATCCATTAAATATAAAATTAAGAAGTTATAAGCAGATAAAAGATAAACAATACCACTCAATAAATTTATCTGAAAATATATACTGCTTATATAACATAAACGATGAAAATACCTTTAACAATATAAAAAATATATTAATAAAAATTTCAGATAAAGTTTATAATCAAAGAAAATATTATAATTCACTTGTTATTTATTATAATAATTTATTGTATTTATTTATAAACCATAAAGATGGAGTTTTTAATAGCAAAAATATATTAGAACCCCCATTTTATTTACTTGCCAGTATTAATAACGTAGAAAAAATAATAAATAACTTTAAAAATCAATTAGAAAAAATTTTAGAATTAGTTTTGTGAATTATTCTTTACATTGGTAAAATATGTTTTGTTATTTATTATTATTTAGTGCATTAAATTCAAAAAAAATAATAATAAAAAATAGCTCAAAAATGCTTAAAAATAACATTAAATACACTCCTATTGCTACTATATTAGAATATTTAGGAGGTGAGAAATTTGGATTTAATTAATCAATTAGAAAATTTATTAAAAAGTATTCGATTATATTTCTTTTTTTCTATTTTAGTTTTAATTTTTATTTTACTTATGATTTTTAGTAATCCAGAGATACCATTTTTTTATATTATATTTGCAATAGTTTTAGGAGCTTTTTTATTAAGCTTAGTTTTTAACAACATTTGGTCTAATGAAGCAAAAAAACTTATAATTAAAAGCATCACTAATACAATAAATATAGAAGGTATAGATGAAAATACGAAGATATTAATAAAATATTCTCCTAAAAATAAATATTCTAAAAATATTAATAAATCTTTATTCATGCTTATCGATGAAATTCTGCTTCTAAATTCCACAAACAAAAGCATTGCATTATCATATTTATCAAAAGGATTTAAAAGAAGTGTAAATATTAAAACGGAAGACGAAATAATCATAGAATTAAATGATAATCTCACTTTCGAAATTATAGAAACTTTTTTCCAAGAAGAGTATTCTAAAGAAGAAGGATACGGCAAAAATAGAAGAACTAAAATATACTACATTGATAATTTTAAAGGAGTCATAATATCATCTAAAATAGACATAGATATTATAGATAAGGATTATACTTTAACACCAGTAGTTATTTACAAAAATACAGTTTTTTCTAATCCCACTAGAATTACTTTCTTTAAAAGTAAAAGAATAAAGGATAATATCATTTCTTCCTTCTTAAATTCTATTTTTAATATTCACGAATTAATAGATCATAAAGAATTATATTTTGAAATAACAGAAATCCCAAATGCAGTATATATACTACATTCTAAAAATGTTAATATTGACAAAATAAAAAATATTACTCAAAAGATAATAGAAAGAATATATTCTAAAAGGGATTTCAAAAAATCTTTTATAGTTATTCATAATAATATTATATATCTTTTCTTAAGCCATGAAGATAATATTTTTAGAACTACAGATTTATTCGAAGTCCCATTCTTTTTATTTACTAAACCAACTAATTTAGAAAAAACTATAGATAACTTCAAAAATCAATTGGAAAGTATCCTAAAGCTAATTTTATAAAATATTTTTATCAAATACTATGAAAACAAAAGAATAAATATGCTAAACCTAAATAAGAAAAAATAGAGAAAAGTAGAATAACTACAATAAAATACATAACAAATTTTAAAGTAATAAGCATCTCAATAAAATTAAGCAATTAATTCCTATCGCTAGATCCCAAAATTTTGTTATAATTTATATCTTATATTTATTTAAAAATCCCATATTGTTTATTATAATAATTTATCGTATTTATTTATAAACTATAAAGATGGAGTTTTTAATAGCAAAAATATTTTAGGACCCCCATCTTATTTACTTGCCAGTATTAATAAAGTAGAAAAAATAATAAATAACTTTAAAAATCAATTAGAAAAAATACTAAAACTAGTTTTATAAATAAAATAAAATAAGGAAATTAAGAAGGAAATGAAAAACAAAAATGAAAATAGAATAAAAGGACTAAAAAGAATAGGAAAAGTTAATAAAATATGGAAAAAATAATCAAAGAGTTAAAAAATTACTTAAATTTAATAAAACTTTCATTTTATTTTTCTTCATTCTTTGTATTTCTTCTTTACCTATCTTTTGATTTACTTTTTAACTTCCTAATTTTTAATTCCTCAAAATCGAATAATATTAGTCATATAATGATTATTACAATAGTAATAAATATTCTATTTTCTATTATACCTATTATAATAATTATATTTTTTTTATATAATATTATTAATTCTTTATGGATTTCAAAGGCAAAAAATATAATAATATCTAATATCCTCAAAGAAATCAATTTAAATTTTGAAAAAAACTCTCAAGTTAAATATTCTATAGATTACAAAAAAAGTAATAATCTAAATCCGTCAAGTAATTTACTTTCATTTTTAAACGATTTACTAATATTTAATAATCCTGTTTTATATTATAAAGCTTTAAATTATATAAATAATGGATTTGTAAGATTAGTACCACTTTCCTTTAGATTAGAAGATGAATTTATAATAAGAAATGAGAATTTACATTTTGAAATGATAGAAGTATTCTTAACCAATAAATATAAAAGATACAAGAATTATAAAAAAATAGAAACCTTTTTTAAAGGACTAGCAATCTCAACAAAATTAAAAAATATAAAAAAAATTAATAATCCCATATTAATTTATAGCAATCTCCTTTTTAGCAATCCTAAAGAAATAAAATTTCTTAAAACAAAATCTTTTAATATTAATGAATCTAAAAATGATATAATCAACTTACTTTACAATGAAATAAAATTAACAAATGTTTTCTATAATGCATATACCTTAGAAATAATAGACATTTCAGAACTAAACTTTGAAATAACTAATTTATTACATAATATTTATTGTCTATATAATATAGAAGATAAAGAGACTTTTTTTCATTTAAAGCTAATTTTTCAAAAAACAATTGAAAAATTTTTTATTATAAACAATTATACTAAATCTTTCATTATTTTTTATAAAGATATCATTTATTTATTTTTAAATTATGAAGATAATATAATAAGTAATAAAAACTTATTTTACGTTCCATCATTTCTTAAAGCTAATTCTAAAAATTTAAACCCATTAATTTTCAATATAAAAAATCAATTAGAAAAAATTTTAGAATTATTTTCATGAATAAAAAATTAATGTTAATTAAGAAATAAACTTAATATTTTAAGATTTTTTTAGCAGTAAGGATATAAGCAGTATGAGCAGTCATTATATCAAAAGGTCTAAATCTATTATAATTTGCTTTATATTTTCTTAATAATATCTCCTGAATTTCTATATCACAAAACCCACTTGATTTCAAAACCTCTATAGCCTTTATAACCTGATTAGCAGTAGGCAAAATTATACCAATAGTTGAATTACTATTCAATAATTCATATACCTTAGTTATCACATCGTCTATTTCAGGTATATCCACTATACAACTATCAAATTTTATCTTAAATAAATTAAAAATATTTTTAGAAAGTACATCAAAATTAATAAGACCCAAATTATTAGCATAATTAATATTTTCTAAATTACAAAATTCTGATATATTTTTTTTAGCATTAAGAATAAAATCCATGTTTTTATCAATAGAAACTAAAAATCCATTAGGATATAAACATTTTAATAAAACTATACTCATAGCTCCACTACCTGTAGAAATTTCTAAAACCTTAGAATTAGAATTTATACCAAGTTTAAGAAGCAAATAAGCAGAATCCTTAGGATATATTATCTGAGTCTTTCTTTTTAAATAATATAAAATAAAATCTTCTGTAGTAGGTTTTAATATTATAAAATTTTTAACAACACTACCGTAATCCCTATTAATAACATCTTCAAAAGTTAATCTATTTCTTTTATGGTCTTCAAAAATAATCCCTTTTCTAACCTTTTTTAAATATTGCTTATTCTTATCATCTACCAAAATTAACTTTATAATATCTCCTTCTTTTATCATAATTTTTTAAATGTTTTAATATAAATAAAAAATTAAATATAAAAAATTAAAAAATTAATTAGATTTATTAGAATCCCATATTTTTTGATATTTTTCAAAAATAATATTAATATCAGTACTAGTATTAAATATTTCATTATTAAATTCTTTAAATATATTAGTTCTTTTGACTGGATCATTTATTACTTTAACAAAATACAAATCAAATACCTTAGACTTATCAAAAACACTTAGCATTTCTTTTTTTACTTTTATAGTTAAATTATCATCATTTTTATAAATGATATCATTTAAATTAACTTTAACACTTGGTAAAACAGGTACCAATTTAGCAAAATCACTTTGATTTTTAACATTAGTTATAAATCTAATAAACTTATAAGAATCTAAATATTTATCATTATTAAAGCTATTTTTATACATAACAGATAAAACCATTAAACTAACAGGATAATATTTAAAAGGAAATTTAATAACATCAGTATTTTCATATAATTTAATATCCTCTTGTTTAATTCTGTATATAAATTGAGGTCCTATTAAAATAGAAGCCACTTTCTTATCTTTATACATACTATAAGCTATATCGACATTAGAAACCCAAAAACCAGAAGGTAAATAATCTTTCATATCCCTTAATTTTTTATAAAATAATAAAACATCTTTATTAAAGACATTTAAAGGATTATCAATAAACCCAAAAGCTAACATATCTTGTTCAAATTTAATAAAAGGATAAAATCCAAAAACCCCTTTATCCTTTTTTATTTTCTTAACAATATCTAAAAATTCTAAAACATCCCTAAAATTATCTTTACTAAAATCATAAATACTTTTATTAAAAATTAATAATTTAACAGAAGAATACCAAGGAAAACAAAATAAATCCTCTTTATTATATATACAGCTATCAATTAAATTATAGTTATACTTATTTAAATCATCTTTCAATTTATTAAAATCAAAGGAATAAATATAATGATTAGCAAAAAGAGCATAAGCTAATGGCAAATTAAGATTAACAACATTTGGATAAAAATCAGTATAATATGAAGTTTGTAATTTTTGATAAATAGAATCTAAAGGGATATCTTGCCATTCCACTTTTACATTATAAATATTCTCAAAATTAGTTATAACATTTTCAATATAATTAGTAAAATAAGGTTTAAGAGAAACTGTCCAGAATATAATTTTCCTTTCTTCCTTTTTTATATTGTTATTAGATTCTTGATTATTACAAGAAGAAAACAAAAACACTACTAAATAAGAAAATAAAACTATAATGAGAAAATAAAGGAATTTATGAATAAAATTCTTAAAAATATACCTCATAAACTAAAAACTACCCCACTTATATAAAGGATAACATGTTTTTATTTGATTTAACAATGTTTATTTTATAAATATTAGAATCCGATAATTTTAATAATGAGTTTTTTATTACGTTGTCCATCAAATTCAGCATAAAATATTCTTTGCCAAGGCCCTAAATCTAATTTCCCTTCAGTAATAGGAACAATTACTTGATGATGAACTAAAATATTTTTTAAATGAGCATCTCCGTTATCTTCTCCACTTAAATGATGTCTATATTCTTCACCATCCGGGTGCTTACCATACGGAGCTAATCTTTCTAAGAATTTTTCTAAATCATACAAAAATCCCTCTTCATTATCATTAATAAAAACAGCTGCAGTAATATGCATAGCAGAAACTAAAACAAACCCTTCCTTTATATTAGCTTCATCTACCGCTTTCTGAACTTCATTAGTTATATGTACAAACTGTCTTCTTTTAGGAGTATTAAAAACTAAATACTTTGTAAAGGATTTTAAACCAAATTGATTAGAATATTCCTTAGAATCTAAAACTTTATACATAAATGTTTTCCCTCCTAAAGTATAAAGAGAAATTAATTAAAAACATAAATTATTAATTACAAATAAATTAAGCTAAGGAATCTCCTTCAGGAAATGGGCAATTAGGACAATCTCCTATAGCTTTTAAAGGGCCACCAAAATATGGATGAGTACAATTAATAAAAATCCTTGGAGGATTTTGAGACATATCAAACCCAAAATCTATATACGGACAAAATTTATCAGGAACATTTTGTAAACAAAATTGATATAACTCTTCATATTGATCTTGCTCAGTATGCTGGTACATATGTCTTTCACATTGAAATATACCTAACTGAGAATGTCTAAATTTACAAGGTCTGTATGCCATATCCTTTTCCTCCTTATTATTATATGGTTTATTTTCTTTTTCTCCAACTTTAATAAATCCCCTTCCTAAAAATGGCATTTAATAAATAAAAAAAGCTGGGAAAAATTATTCCCAGCCAATCAAACTTTATTATTCTATATTTATTAAGTTTAATTAGAATTTAAATTTAAGTCCTCCATTAATTCCTTGGTATTTAAGGGTTAATTTATTACCCAATTCATCTCTTGCTCTAGCATCAGCATATTTAAACCCTATCTCTAAATTTAAGTTATTAGTTAATTTAAGATCACCACCTAATTCATATTCAAATATTCCAACTCTTTTACCGCCGCCACCAACAACCCCACCATCAACTCTAGCAAAAGCAGCTAAATTCTCACTTAACATATATTTTCCTTCTAATCCTAAGAACCCACTTGCCCCATTTATTCTATAAGAATTAGATCCATTAACACTACCGTTATAAGTCCAATCAACAGCAAAATTATTAAACCTAATACCTGCCAAAACTGCAGCATACCCTTTTTCATAATTTTTCCCTATGTAATATCCATAAACCACATCAAAAGAATTTACTTTAATAACAGTACTTAAATTATCACCAGCACTTAAATTAACAACTCCAGTTCCATTTTGATTAAAATAAAAGCTAACAGGGGAAGTAAGTACAACATTAGATTTCCTAGTATCTCCAAAGTAAGCTAAATAAGCAAAAGAATGTTGATTTATTTCTTTTCTTAGTTCAAATTGTAAAGAAGTTTTAGTCCCTCCAAATCCATATACATCTTTTAAATCATAACTATTACCAGAATTATATTCAGTAGTGGATCCTGTTAATCTAGAAGCCCAAGCTTTTACCTTAAATTCCATACCTTTATAACTATAGCTATCATCTACAAAACTATACCCATATGAAAAACTTATAAAATTAAGAAGCATTAATAAAACTATAAAAACTGTTAGAAAAATATTATACAATTTTTTATATATTTTATTTTTGCTCATTATTTTTATACCTCCTTTTATTTATTAAATTTTTAAGTAATTAAAATTTTAAATTTAAACCGAAATTAAGTCCTTGTAGTTTAAGGTCAGCATTTCTATTAAGATCATCTTCAAATTTAGATGAAAGATATCTATATCCAACACTTAGTGCCCAATTTTCAGTAAATCTATAATTTAGCCCTAAGCTATATTGGAAAAATTTATTTTTAGAGCTAGAATTTAAAGAAACACTTAAACCATTAACTTCATAAAAAGCATTTAAATTAGATCCTATATTAAATTTTCCACCTAACCCTAAAAATAAAGCAGGAGCATTACCTTTAAATGAAGCTAAAGCAGCTGTATTTGTAGAATAATCAGCTTTAAAATTATTAAATCTTATTCCAATCATCCCATAAAAATCATAATTCTCTCCAGTATTAACATATCTTTTATAAAATAAGTCAAAAGCGCTGTTCCTTATATTAGAAAATAAAGTTGTATTAGAAGCTACATTAATATCAACAGGCTCAGCAGGCAATGTGACATTTCTTGTCAAAGTTTTAACAGCTTTATGTTCTACATTAAAATAAGAAAACCCAACAGTATTTAAATTAGATAATTTATAATTAAAATCAAAATAAAAGCCAGTTTTAGTATTTCCAAATCCTAGGTCATCAGATAAATCAGTAGTGAAGTTAGTAGAAGGAGCAAATAAAGTCCCCGTTAACTTAGCACTCCATAAACCAGCATTAATACTCATCTTTTTGTCTTCTATATTATTATAAACATAATAATTTTGTGCAAAACTATATTGTAGCACAGTTATAATTAAAGCTATTAAAAAAACTGCTATTTTAAAATATTTTTTTACATTATTCACTTTTAACCCCCTCCTTTTATTTTTTTATTTTTTATAACTAAATTTTTTAAATCTTTATTTTTAGTTT
>FWWM01004601.1_pt1 | contig 31886 bp, 30 predicted proteins | sample 2228351 | NCBI WGS metagenome assembly FWWM01 (sample SAMEA103939774, study PRJEB20133) | metagenome | reverse complement strand
GGGGATGGCTGGGCGGTAAGCCGGGGCTGACCACAATCAGGTGATAGTCCGTGAGGGGCTGGGGAATGTCCTGATTGGGGTAGAAGGGGATTCCGGCTTCGGCGAGTTGCTGGCGTGCGGCGACGAGCGCTTCGGCGGAGGCGCGGTCAAACACCGCCACCTCGGCGCCGCGCTCCTGAAGCACCAGCGCGGCTGCCAGCCCGCTCCGCCCCGCGCCAATCACCGCCACACGCTTACCTGTGAGCATGCGTCCCTCCCCACAGCAGGAACGCGCCCAGCGCACAGAGCGCGCCCGCAATCCAGAAGCGCACCACAATTTCGGGTTCCTTCCAGCCCAGTAGCTCGAAGTGATGGTGAATCGGCGTGGCTTTGAAGATTCGGCGACGGAGCGTTTTGACCGCCGAGAGCTGGATAATCACAGTCAGCACTTCTACAGCGAAGACGCCCCCCAGCAGCACCCATATCGCCGCGTGGGGAAGTGTGGGGTTCAGCATCCACTCGCGCCATGTGAGCAGTCCGAAGGCGGCGCCCAGCGCCATCGAACCCGTATCGCCCATAAACACTTTTGCGGGGTGGGTGTTCCACCAGAGATAGCCGAGCGCGGCGCCCGCCCACACGCCGCCCAGCGCGGCGACGCTTACTTCCCGCGCCATCACGCTCAGCGTACCGAAGGCAATCACGGATAGCCCGCCCGCCAAGCCGTCCAGCCCGTCGGTCAGGTTCAGCGCGTTCACCCAGCCCACCAGCCACAGCAGCCCCAGCCCCCACCAGAGCAAATGCCCATCGGCACTGGGGGGCGTCGGCGGCGCGCTCTGCAACTGGGGCGGAACCTGCGCCATCAGCCAGAGGCTGAACGCGCCCACCGCCCCCTGCAACACCAGCTTGGTTTTCCATTCCAGCCCGCGTTGACCCGTCCAGCGCCGAATCAGGTGGTCGTCCACCAGCCCGATTAAGGCGAACAGAAATGCCCCTGTCAAAATTGCCAGCATGGAGGGGAGCAGATACTGTTTTTCCTGCTGGAGCGCAAAGGCGAGCAGCCCGCCCAGCACGCCGCAGAGGATGATGAAGCCCCCCATCGTGGGCGTGCCCTCTTTGGGGCGGTGGGTTTCGGGCGCGTAAGAGTAGATGGTCTGGCGGATGTTCAGTTTCGCCAGCCATCCAATCATCGGCTTGCCCAGAATCAGGGCAATCAGGCTTGCGGTCAGGGCTTCCATCGTCATACGCGGCTCAGCGCCTGTTCCAGTCCGATAGCGCGGGAGCCTTTGAGCAGCACCCAGTCGCCTTTTTGTACATGGCGCGCCAGCCACTCGCCTGCCTGCAACGGTGTCTCGAAGTGCAGGATGCGCTGAGGGGGGAACCCGCCTTCCCTGGCGGCAGCCGCCGTCCATAGCACATCGACGCCCACCAGCACGAGGTAGTCCAGCGGTTGTGTGGCGAGCCAGCGTCCCAGGTGCCAGTGGAGACGCATGCTGTACGCGCCCAGTTCTTTCATATCGCCCAGAATCGCGATTCGGCGTCGGGCAGGCGCCTGACGAATCAGCACATTCAGCGCGGAGCGCATCGAATCGGGGTTCGCGTTGTAGGCGTCGTTGATCAGTACCCAGCCCTCGGGCTGGCGCTGGATGTTCATGCGCATTTCGGGCATCTGCAGGCTCTGGAGCGCGCGGGCGGCTTTGTGGGGGTTCGCGCCCAGCAGGGCAGCCGTAAGCAGTGCCGCGCAGGCGTTATACAGCAGGTGTTCACCCAGATGGGGCAGGTCTAACACCACGACGCGCTCCGCCTCTGAAGGCAGGGGCACGCGCTCTGCGAAGCGAATCGTGCCGACGGTGCGGTCGGGATGGAGCTCGATTGCCACAAGCTGGGCGTCCGCCTCTTCGTGGCGCCCGAAGGTGTAGACGGGGCAGTTGCATCGTGAGCGCAGGAACTCGTAGAAGCGGTCATCGCGAGGCAGGACGGCGATTCCATCTGCAGGGAGCGCCTCCAGCAGTTCGGCTTTCGCTTCGGCAATCGCCTGACGGCTACCCAGCAGCTCCACATGCGACCAGCCAATCTGGGTGAGGACCCCAACGCGCGGTTCGGCAATCTCAGCGAGGTAGGCAATCTGCCCGCGCCCGCGCATCGCCATCTCCTGCACCAGAAAACGATGGTGCGGTTCCAGCCCGAACAGGGTGAGCGGCACACCAATCTCGGTGTTGTAATTGCCGAGATTTTTGTGAACAGCGTTGGGGTACTCGGCTTCCAGCGCGCAGGCGAGCATCTCTTTGGTGGTGGTTTTGCCCGTGCTACCCGTGATGCCAATCACGGTGGCGGGCATCTGGCGGCGGTAGTGCTGCGCCAGCTTGCCCAGCGCCTGCACGGTGGACGGTACGCGTAGCAGGGGCATCTCTTCCGCACCGAGGGGGATATACTCCACCAGCGCCGCGACAGCGCCGCGGGCAAACACTTCCTGAAGATACTGATGCCCGTCCGTGCGTTCGCCCCGAAGCGCCACAAAGAGGTCGCCCGGTTGCACCAGTCGGCTGTCCGTGCAGACCCCGGTGATGAGCTGTTCAAGGGGGAGGAGTGGGGGCTGGGGCTGTAGGGTTCGCCACTCCCCCCCGTTGGGGAGCTTCGCCTGCAGAACTTCCACCACTTCAGCCAGAGGGATCGGTCTCATCATCGCTTCGCTCCTTGTTGCGTGGTTTTGAAAAACTCCAGCACGACCTCCCTGTCGCTGAAGGGGTATTTGGTGGTGCCGATAATCTGATACTCCTCGTGTCCTTTGCCTGCGAGCAGGATGAGCTCGCCCGGCTGCGCGGTTTGCAGGGCGTGGTGAATCGCCTGGCGTCGGTCGGGTTCCACCACTACGCACACGCCGGGCGCGCCCGTGAGTCCCTGCTGGATGTCGCGCAGGATGGCGAGAGGGTCTTCGGTGCGGGGGTTGTCGGAGGTGAGAATCACGCGGTCGGCGAGCTGCTCGGCGATAGCGCCCATCCGTGGGCGCTTGAGCGGATCGCGGTCGCCCCCGCATCCGAAGACGACGGTCAATCGGGACGGCTTAAGCTGGCGTGCGGTCTCCAGCACGCGCTGGAGCGCATCGGGCGTGTGCGCGAAGTCGATGAACACCTCAAAGGGGGCAGGGATGGGCACACGCTCAAACCGCCCCGGCACACGCTCCAGATTGGCAATTCCTTTCTGGATGGCGTCGGGCGCGATGCCCAGACTGAGCGCCGCGGCGACGGCTCCCAGCGCGTTATAGAGGTTGTACGGCGCAGGAAGTTGCGTGCGCACGCGGAACGGCGAACCCTCCCAGTGAACCATAAACTCAATCGCATCGCGCCCAAATCGGATATCCGTGGCGTACACCCGTGCCGACGACTGCACGCCGTAGCTCCAGAGGTCGCCTTTTGCACGCTCCGCGAACCATGCGCCCCATTCGGCGTCCCGATTAATCACCGCGCGGAACGGCTTGCCCGAAGCTTCGGCTAAGTCGGTGAACAGGCGCAGTTTCGCCTGCGCATACGCCTCCATCGTGCTGTGATAATCCAGATGGTCCTGGGTGAGGTTCGTGAATACGCCCACATCGAAGGCGATTCCGTCCGCGCGTTTCTGGTCTAAAGCGTGGGAGGAAACTTCCATCACGGCTGCCTGCGCACCCTGTGCCCGCGCCTGCGCCAGCAGGTGTTGTATCTGATACACTTCGGGTGTGGTGAAATCGAGTGGCTCGCCGAAGGGCGTGCGCTCGCCCGTGGGCAGTTCCAGAGAGGCGCCCAGCGTGCCAATCAGCAGGGTGGGCATCCCCGCGCTGGCGAAAATCTTCTGCAGGTAGTGAGTAGTGGTGGTCTTGCCGTTAGTGCCCGTAACGCCGACCACCCTCATTTGGGCGCTGGGGTGCTGGTAGAGCCGTTGCGCCATCTGCCAGAGCGCTTCGCGTGTGTCGGGCACCACAGCGAAGGCTGGGGCATCGGGCGGCAGCGCCTCGCGATGGCTCACCACGACGCCGCACGCGCCCCGTGCGAGTGCGTCCGCCACGAACTGGTGTCCATCGTGGTGGGTGCCTGTGAGCGCCACGAACAGCTCCCCCGGTTGCACGCGACGCGAATCGACCTGCAGGGCGCGCACTTCGCAATCGCCCTGCGCTTCAATAACGGGGAGACCGTGTAGCAGCTCACTGAGGCGCATCACCCTATCCCTCCTGTGATGGTGAACTCTTCATGGGCGGGGCGCTGGGGGGTACGCGAGCTCTGGGGCGCGCGGTTCGGCGGTACCTTCCAGTGCCACATCAGAAACTGGGCAATCTGTCGGAACACGGGCGCGGCGACCTCGCCACCATAGTAGCCGTTGCGCGGTTCGTCAGCCAGCACCATGATAATCGCACGCGGGCGGTCGGCGGGCACAATCCCAATAAAGGAGGCGATATATTTGCCCGACGCATAGCCTCTGCCGGGGATGGCTTTCTGCGCTGTGCCCGTTTTTCCTGCCACCCAGTAGCCGTCCAGACGCGCCTTTTTGCCCGTGCCCTCTTCCACCGCGCGCACGAGCGCGGCGACCACCGCGCGGGCATAGAGCGGCTCTATCACGGGGATGGGCGCCTCGCGCTGGGCGTTTTCGTAGAGGATGTGGGGGCGTCGGTACTGACCCTCGTTCGCCAGCACGGTGTAGGCGGCGGCGAGCGCGAGCGGAGTTACCTGCGCACCCTGCCCAAACGCGAGGTTGGCTTCGCGCAGATCGCGTCCCCAGCGCACTTCATCGGGCGGGGTGGTGTAGCCCGACTCTTCCGCAGGCAGTTCCACGCCGGTCGGCTCCAGCAGGTGTAGCCGCTGGAGCGCGGAGTAGAGCCATTCCAGCCCTGCGCGCATGCCGATTTGCGCCATCGCGACATTGCACGAGTTCAGCAACGCCTCTTCGGGGGTCTGAATTCCGTGCCCGCGCCCTTTGCCATGCACCACACACCGGATGCGCCGCTTGCCGATAGGCATGCTCCCCGTGCAATGGAAACGCGAGGTAAGGCGTACCTGCGCGTCGGCGAGCGCCATCGCCATCACCAGCGGCTTGAGCGTGGAACCCGGCTCATACAGGAAACTGATGGCGCGGTTGCGGAGCGCTTCCATCTGACCTTTCAGCCCCTCGCGCGTTACCAGATCAAAGGTGGGACGATTGGCGAGCGCGAGGATCTCGCCTGTGCGGGCGTCCAGCACGAGCGCGAGCGCGCCAGCAGGGCGATGTTTCTGCCAGAGGGCGTCCAGCGCCTGTTCGGCGGCTTCCTGAATGGCGGCATCCAGCGTGAGGCGCACAGGCTTGCCATCCACAGGAAGTGTGCGGGCGCGCAGGGTTTCGGGAATGATCAGCCCCCCGGGTGCGCCTTCGCCTTCCTCGATGCCGTTGACTCCTCTGAGGCGCGCCTCCATGCTCTTCTCGATGCCGCCAAGGGGCACGAGGCGATTGCCTTCGTCAGGGTCTTCCTCAAGTTGCACCAGCCCCAGAACTTGCGGGGCGAGCCGACTGTTGGGGTACTCGCGTGCGGGGATGACCTCTTTGTTGATGATAGCGGGTTTCTCGCGAAGCGGGATGGCGCGATAGGCTTTGAGGAACGGCTCGGCGCGGTGTGGGGGCACGAAGGTCGCGAATCGGAGGTAGCGTCGCCCCTGTGCCTGTGCCTCGCGAATGGCTTGCTCCAGCGGGCGCGGGTCTATTTTCAGATGTGTGCGCACCAGTTCGAAGAGCTGGTCGGGGTTACGCACGCTGGTGGGATCCAGCGCGAGGTGATACTGATAGATAGAGCGTGCAAGCGGTCGGTTCCAGCGGTCGAGAATGGCGCCGCGCCGTGCCAGAATAGGGCGTCGGCGCAGGCGTCGCCGAGCGGCGAGTTCACGCAGTTCCGCGCCCTGCACAATCTGGAGCTGGAACAGTCGCGCCGCGAGCGCCACACCGCCCAGAGCGCACAGCCCGCCTGCAACCTGCAGGCGCCACCGCTCTTCCTTGCTGATGCGGCTGATCTGGCTCGGCGGCTGACGCACGCTCTCCCTCCTTACCGTCGCGACTGGCGGATGGGCGCCCCGGGTTCGAACGGCGTGCCCATCACCACGATACTGGTCTGCTCCTCCACGCGCACCATGCCGCTCTCTTCCGCCCATCGGCGGATGCTGGGGTCATCGGCAGCGAGGTGGAGTTGCATACGCAGCGCATCGTTTTGCTCGCGAAGCGCGGCAATCTCTTTTTTGAGCGCCTCCTTGCATGCGCTGGTGCAGTTTAGCAGCGCCACTCCCGTCAGGTGTCCAGCGACGATGCCTGCCGCGAGGGTTGCTGGCAGGATTGCGCCGAGAATAGCCCGGCGCCGTTTTTTCGGCTTTGCTTTGTTCTCCGCAAGGGTTGCCGTTGCCATGAGTACCTCCCTGTTGATTGTTACTCCACGCGCTCGGCGACGCGCAGTTTGGCACTGCGGGCGCGCGGGTTCGCCTCCGTCTCCGCCTCGGAGGGTTCCAACGGTTTGGGTGTCAAAATCCGCAAAATGGGGTGGCTGGGCGCCTCGGAAAGCACAGCGCCTGCAGGGGTGGGCACGCGCCCGCTGAGGTTCCGAAAGGCGTGCTTGACCGCCCGATCTTCCAGCGAGTGGTACGCCAGCACGCAGATTCTGCCCCCCACTTTCAAGCGGTGGCAGATGGCTTCAAGCGCCTCCTGAAGCCCGTCCAGCTCCCGATTCACGGCGATTCGAATCGCCTGAAAAGTGCGTGTGGCGGGGTGAATCCGTCGGTCATGGAAGCGCCTGGGGATTGCCTCCATCACGGCTGCCACGAGGTCGCCTGTGGTGTTCATGCGCCCCTGATTGCGCCGCTGGATGATGCGTTTGGCAATCGGCACTGCCCAGCGTTCCTCGCCATACTCGCGCAAAATCCGTACCAGCTGCTCCTGCCGAATCTTCTGAAGCAGGTGGTAGGCAGTGGTGGATTGACTCCTATCCAGGCGCATATCGAGGGGGGCATCGAAGCGGAACGCCAGCCCACGCTCCGGGTCGTCCAGCTGGTCGGTGCAGACGCCCATGTCGATCAGAATCCCGTCGACGCTCTGGATGCCAAGCTCGTCCAGCACGAGGGGCAGGTCGCGATAATCGGCATGAACGAAATGCTTGGTGCAGGGCAGGGGTTCCAGTCGTGCCTGGGCGCGCTCGAGCATGCTCTCATCGCGGTCTAAAGCGATCAGTGTGCCTGTGTCGCCGAGCCGTTCGGCGATAGCGTGCGCGTGCCCGCCCGCACCCACCGTGGCATCCACAATTGTCATGCCCGGTTGCGGGCGCAGCCATTCCAGAACTTCGCTCAACATCACAGGCTTGTGCATAGCGTTAAATGTTCAGTTTCTCGGCGATTGCCATCAGCTCGTCGCTCAGGTCCAGTTCCTGCATCATCAGGTTGTCGTACCGTTCGCGCGACCAGATTTCAATCCAGTTGGTACACCCGGCAATCATCACTTCCGAGTTCGGCTCGATGGCAGCCCACATACGCAGTTCCTGCGGGATAGCGACGCGCCCCTGCGAATCGGGCTGCACCTCCTGCGCGTGGCTGAACAGGAACCGCTGCAGGCGCACCTTGTCGCGCCCGAACAGCGGCGCCTCGTCAAACTTCTGGCTCAACAGGTTCCACATCTCCATCGTGAACACGAAGATACAGCCGTCGAATCCGCGCGTCATCACGAACCGCTCGCCGAGGGAGGAGCGGAAGCGCTGGGGAATTATCACGCGCCCCTTGTCGTCTACCGCATTATAGCTCGCTCCCTGAAACTTCGGCATTTTACCACTGAGCCTCCACTCGGCTTCCACCGAGTCTCCACTTGCATATATTTTAGCACATTATGGGGCGTTTGTCAAGTCCTTTGCCCCCACTAAACGCCAGATTTTGGGGAATTTTGGGGCAAATTCCCCTATATAGGGGTTGCCATGGGGGTGGGGAAGTGTCAGAGGTCGGTTCCGAAGCCGCCCAGTGGCGCGCCGAGGCTGCCTGCGCCGAAACGCGAGAAGCTGGGGAACGCCTTCAGGCGCAGAAACACCTGCACACCCGTGTCGGGCGGGAAGCCGAGGGGGTTATCGATGTAGCGCACCTCCAGCTCGGCGCAGTGCAGGTCGTACACCCACAGCAGTTGCCGGCTCTCGATGCGGTCCAGATAGCCGTTGTATTGCAGGATTGCGGAGAATCGGGAGCGCCCCCACTTGAGGGCGTCCACACGGGCGTAGACCCTGCCCCAGCGGGCGCGGCGGGGGTCGTAGCGGGTGGCGAGTGTGAGTTGAGAATCGCCGAAGCGCCAGCGCAGGTCGCTCTGGAAGCTTACCCAGCGCTCACGGTTGGGGTCATAACTCAACTGGTTGCGCCAGAAGAGCCAGCCTGTAGGCTGATACTCGGTGGTGATGTTCAACAGACTCCACTCGTCGCGTCCCTGCTCGCGGGCGAGCAGATCGTAGGTCGTTGCCATGCTCAGGTTCCACCCGCCACTCAGGAAGGCGCGCAGGTCTGCGCTAAGTAAGTTATAAAACCCCGCGCGATCCACATTCAACGGGCTATAGCCATAGGGGCGGATGTAGTTCCAGCGCAGGCTCAACTCCGAGCGCTCGCCCCAGCCGAAACGCTGTTCCAGATTGGACTGAAGCACATATTGCGCCGTGTCGTCGCTGTAGAAGGTCTGCTTGAAGCCGTAGAAGAGGCTCGTGCCCGTGCGCGTGCCTGTGCGCCATCTGCCCTGCCAGTCAAAAGCGTACCGCTCGCGATGGATTCGGGTGGCAAACCCCTCGGCGAAGCTCCCGAAGCTGAGGCGTATCTGCGAGTCGCGAAACAGGCTGGGCGCGTCGCCCACCCACCATGGGAGGGGCGCGGTCAGACTCAGTTCGGGCAGGCGCTCCAGTCCGCCGAAGACCGTCGCGCTGGCGCCCACCGGCAACACGCGCTCATACTCCAGTTGCAGGTTCGCTGCGCCGAGAGGGTAGCGCAGGTTCGAGCGCGTACTCCATTGGCGTGTGCCGGTGCGCGTGCTGGCGAAGGTGCTTTCATTCTCCTGATAGCTGCCGTTCAGGCTCAGTTGCAGGCGTCCGATAGCGCGGGTCTCCAGCAGAGTCCACACGCGCGTGATGTTTTCAAACCCCGAAGCGAGGTTTCGGCTCTCCACGAAGGTAAGCTGGGTTTGCCCCGTGCGTGAGGGCAGGAGCCAGTCGGTCTGCAGGTTCCACGCGGTGCTGTCGCCAATCAGGTAGCTGTTGCGTCGGTAGTCGGCGTTCCAGCGGGTCTGGAGCGTGCCGAGGTTCCGGTCGTAGCGGAGGCGTCCTGTGAGGCTCTGGGCGCCCAGCTGGCGGTCGCGAAGCCAGTAGAGGTTGAGGTTGCCCTGCGCGAAATCCTGATCGATGCTGACGCCGACACCGCGCCGTTGCATCAAATCCAGCCGCGCAGTGCCCGGATAGCCCTGCAACAAAAAGTACGCCACTGCATAGCGCAGGTACCAGCCTTCGAGGTCGCTGTAGCCAACATCGGGCAGGGGCGAGGTGTCGCCTGTGTCGCGCAGGGGCACAATCACATAGGGCAGGCGGAACAGGGTGCGTCCGAGCAGGCGCAGGCGCACATCCCGCAGAATCGCGCGCCGCCCCTCTTCAGCGTCCATCGTGCGGGCGTCCCAGTGAAAATGGGGATGCGGCAGGTCGCAGGTGGTGGCTTGCAGGCGTTCGCCCTCCACAAAGCGCTCTCGTCCCGATAGTGTCTGACCCTGCACAAAAAGCGGCGCGAGCAGGCGGTTGCCCGTAAACGGCGGCTGGAGCGTCGCCTGACCGCCGTGCAGTTCCCAGCGGTTCGTTTCCAGATTCAGAATCAGCTCAGCGCCAGAGGCGGAAATATCGGTTCCCTCAAGACGGATGCCCTCAAACAGGCGGTAGATGCCCGTGCGGGTGTTGCCTTCGAGGCGTGTCGCGCTGATTCGATAATCGCGCCATCGCGCCAGAATCCGTTCCGCCTGCACCGTGTCGCCCGCGCCCGAAATCTGGCTGACTTTTTCAATCTGAATCTCTTCGCGGGGTTGTGCTGTTGCGCCCACCCAGAGCAGGCAGACCGCCGTCAGCACCGCACCCCAGCGCCCTCCGCTTCCCTGCATGCGCCTCTCCTGAGTATCGGGCAAGAGTGTACCCGAATCTGCCCGACGGCTGAAGCTGCTCTGTCGCAAAGAACGGGGGATTCGCTGACCAGGACGCGGGAACCGCGCCCCACGCGGCGAACGGAATCGTGCCACAAGGTGGAATGCGCATCCTTGCGACAGAGCCGCCCAAGCCGTTCCTATGACACGAAGCCGCCCTGCCTCGGCTATTTGAGCCAGCGCAGGCTGGCTTTGTACCCTGGGAACGGCTTCAGCCGTCGGAGATTGCCCACAATTCGTCTGCTGCTTGTTTGTCTTCTTAGATTGTTTTTTATTTCACGCGCCGAAGCAGTTCTTCAAGGCGCTGGCAAAACGCCTCCGCAACCGTCTTCTCTTTCGTGCGCAGAAGAATGACGGTCTCATAATTCGGCAGGTGCAGCCATACCTCCCAGTAGGGGTCTATGTAGCGGAGGCTGACCGACTGAACGGTATCCAGCGGAACCCCAACAAAAATGGGCATCTCCTCGGCAACCATGCCGCCCAGAATGCGCTGGCTGAGGTCTATGCGCACTTCTGTGCCCTCGCGCAGGCGACTGTGAAGCTTCGCCAGACCGGGCACAAAGAGCAGCGGCACGCCCACAATCCAACCGATAAGCAACGGAAGCACCTGCGCATAGAGAGAAGCCTCTAAACGTGCATACAGGAAGGGGATTGCCGTCATCCCGAACCCCCACAGGTACGCCAGCGCGTTTGCTCTGAGAATCGCACGCAGGTTTGCTTCGTCGCCCCTCCACAATAGTCGCATCGCCTCCCGATTGCCCAAGGGCATTTGCATGGAGAGACAGAACAAAGACATGGCGGTCAGCCCGCCGATATCAAACCAGTTAATCGCCTCCGTTCGCGGCGGGCGCTCAGCGAGGAGCCAAATCAGATTCACTGAGGACATCAGCGCACCGAGCAGATAGTAGCGGAGCGTTCTGGGCGGGAGGGATGCCTTAGAAACCCTCACGCGCAGCCCGATCCAGCCTGCCCCCGAAATCGTTTCCACAGCGCCACGAACCATCGTGTTTATTATACTATACTACGCCAGTGCGCTCCTGGCGTCGTGCTGACGGACAGGGATGGCGCGTGGAACCTGAGCTTGTGTCAGGCGTGAGCGCCAGCAGGGTTTGCGCCTTCACCCTCAAAAGTCGGGATGAAGAGCCATCCTCTGCAGCGGCGCCCAATACAGAGACTCGCCCCAACCATCCAGCAGATACTATTCCCCCACCTGCCGATCCACGCCACCCAGCTGCTGCAACACCCCGCGTACCTGATCCACAAACGCACGCGCCTCCAGCTCCTCCACCGCACACCTCCTCCAACTCCGCGCATACCCTCCGGCTCCACATAAAGAGAGCCATTTGTCCTCATGACAGCATTCAGCTTTCCTGGATATTGAAGGCTAGCGACTAAATTCATAGGTACATTTATCACACCATTGTACCGATAGCCGACGAATGCGGTATCCCCAAGGCGGTCTTTGATGAACAAGCGATGAAACCATGACAGGAAAGCCTCCCGCCTGTCTCAGCGCTTCTCGCGAAGGAATATAGTAAAGTTGCGCCGCATCTACCTTTCGAGTGGAAATAGGAAGGGTAATCAGCAGCTGATTACCCCTCTCTACAACCTGCCCTTGGCACAGTACCTGGTGCTTGGTCCCGTCAAGTACCAGAGGCTGGGGCACAACCTCGTCCACCTCTTTGGGGTACAGGTGATGCCCAAGCCAAACAACCTGTTCGTGATCATTGAGCCATATCTGAAACTCATAAGCTGCATCTCGTTTGACCTCCGACGATATGTTGTTTGACAGGGTGATATTGATGAAAGTCGTGCCGCTTCGGCTTCGCCATTCCACTCGAATGATTTCAAAAGGTATTTCTATCTCTACAGGTTGTGCCTGGTCAAAGCCCTTGTCGACACGCAAATAGAAAGTCTTGCGAAAATGATCAAGAGAGGTGGCTGTAGCAGCTTCCAACCTTCCTGACCATTCTCTGAGCCAATGATGACGATAAAGTATATATCCTGCTGAAGCTATCACTAAGGCTAACAGCAGGGTTGCGAAGCGCCTTCGCCATCTCTCAACAAGCCTGTGAGTTTCCGTAACCATCAGCTTACCTCCACTGTCTTGGCGGGCCCTGATATACCGGTTCCGGTTTATTTGGTTCATAGATCTTTAAAAGATCTCTATTTGGATCGTAAATGTAATGCCTTAAAATTTTTCCGTTCTTGTCATAATTAATCCAGTGAACATAGCCATCCTCATCGACATAAAAATCGTTATCTGCACCCCCCTCTCCGCATCTTCCAATAACCCCAGTCACTTCATCAGGTTGAAGTTTCCCATCTCTGTTTCTATCCTCTCCTATTAGACCAACCCAAGCATCTGTTCCATCATAGCCACCATATGGAAACCCACCTTGTTCGAGACCCCAACCAACTAATTTCCCCCCGCCAATATCGAGACAAGGATCATCAGTTAGAGAAATATCCCTAGGCCAGATACCCGTGTCAGAACCGCGAATGCGCTCACCTAATCTGGGAGAATCTGTCCCTGACGTAGGGACAGCCTCCTGCCGACCACGCTCCCAGCGTCTTTGCAGGAGAAAGCTAGGCCTCGGCCAAGGAGGAATAGCTCCATACACATTTCGCTTTATCCAGACATAACTGGCTATAGCACCGAAAAGCCCACCTCTTGCTCGTAGTTCACTCCGTGCAGAAGGGAGGTACCTCATCAAAACAACCCGTGGCGAATTGACTATAAAAGGAACTTTTATACAGATTTGATTCTCCTCAAACCAGATTGAACCTTCAGCCAGCATAGATGCATCCTCATAGCGAACCACCCCTACCTGATCCTCATGGAGCATGCCGGGGAATACATAGTTATGGCTATACGCCACCACCAAGTCACCGGGAACTCGTTCACCGCAGATAATCTCAATAGTATAAACCGCTTCATTTAATTCGGGCGAATTCAAATCACCTTCGATATCAATACGAAATTCAGTTGATCCATTAGAATGATAAAACCATCGTAAACCTATAACGCGGAAGGGTACTCTATATTCTACCGCTAGATCTGTATCCCTATCTATGTAGAATCGCGTATCAGTACCGTCCAGCAATTGAGCACTTGCTATTGCCCCTGTAAGTGCAACAATGGCCGCAGATATCACTACAATCCGTGTCGTGATACTTCTCCTGTCAGCTCTCAGAGTTTTCATCGCCACATTCCTCCTCCATCGTTGTTGTCTGTCCGAAGGCGGATGGTTCACAACCCACATCCGCGCCCTCTGTTATATCATGTAGCCGCCTCTGCCAAAAAATACAACCACCTCCAACCCTTTCACCCCGATTCCTCGCCCGAATCGCCTCTCCGCTCACGCCTTACATCCACACCCAACCGCGACCGTACATACGCCATCACCCTCTGCAATCGCTTGCTCACCGCCTGCTGGGAACAACCCAACCGCTCGGCTATCTCCCGCTCGCTCCAGCCCTCCAGCAGATACCATTCCCCTACCTGCTGATTCACACCACCTAACTGACTCAAAAGCTCGCGTACATGACCCTCAAACGCACGCGCCTCCAGCTCCACCACCGCACACCTATCCTCCAACTCCACCTCCTCGCCCGTCTCCTCATCTCGCGGCCACTCACACTCGCAGCGCGCTGCCGCCCACACCCCATCGCAAAACCGTCGCAACCGCTGACCAATCAGCAGCACGCCAAACTCGTATAGGTCGCCCTTGCTAGGGTCGTACTTTACCAGCGCTTCGCATGCGGCGCAGGCAGCTTCGTGATAGAGTTCTTCCCGCCAGTCGCTGGCATAGGGGCGCGGGCAGTGGTGAGGCTTGCAGGCAGCGACGCAGTGGTGAATGGCGCGCTGCAGCGGTTCGGGCAGTTCGCCCAAAAGGTCGTGGAAGTATCGGGCTTTGCGGCTCATAGTGCCCCCCCCCGTGCAAGCGTAGGATTTGGACGCAAGCCCCATCGCGTGGGCGCTCCGCGACAATCCGAGCATCATATCGGGCAGACATCGTTGCCTCCTGCTGTAGATATAGATTCGATTATTACCAGAGGATTCCTGCTTTTTGAATCAAAAGTGTCCGTATGAATTGCTGGGGTTTGAAATCGCCTGAACGGTTCCACGCTATCGTGCGCTATGGGCGGACACCTTGACGGCAGCCTTTCGCAAAATTTTGAAACGGCTGCTTGCGAAAGAGCGTCTAAACGGATAACCTTGAAGAGGAGGCAGACGCGATGCGATACGCGATAAGAGCGGCGATAGCGCTGATGTGTGCGCTGCTGTGGGCACAGGACGATGTGGCAGATGTGCCTTCCGAGCAATTGCGCGCCGACAACGACCCCAAAAAGACCTACTTCCTGATTGGTCCCTACAAAGATGCGCCCCGCCCTGAGAGCGGCTATCGGCTGCTGCTGATTCTGCCAGGTGGCAGCGGCAGCGCGGATTTCAACCCGTTCTGCAAGCGCATTTACAAGTATGCGCTCAGCTCCGACTACATCGTAGCGCAACTGGTTGCCCCGAAGTGGTCGGAAGACCAGTTCGAGAGCGTGGTCTGGCCGACGAAAAAATTTCCATGGCCGACGGCGAAGTTCACCACAGAAGAGTTCATCGAGGCGGTGATTGCCGCGGTGAAGAAACGATATCCCATCGATTCGCGCTACATCTTTGCGCTGGGCTGGTCTTCGGGCGGTCCGCCTGTTTATGCGATGGCGCTTCAGGAGAAGAGTCCCCTGCGTGGCGCGTTTGTGGCGATGTCGGTCTTCAAGCCTGACCAGTTGCCTCCGCTGGAGAACGCGAAAGGGCGCGCCTTCTACATCCTGCATTCGCCGCAGGATTGGATTCCGATTCGAATGGCGGAGCAGGCGGAGAAGCAGTTGAGTGAGCGCGGCGCGCGGGTCAAGCTGGCGACCTACGAGGGCGGGCACGGCTGGAAGGGCGATGTGTACGGCAACATCGCAGCAGGCATCCGCTGGCTGGAAGAACAGGCAGGCAAAATGAAGCCTTAGGCGCGTTCCAGCAAGTCCTGCTCTGTTGCAAAGATGCCTTCCAACTCAAGATTCCCTCGCAAGCGAGAGGAACTGGACGGGGGTTTCGTGCGCTTACTCGCCCCAGCGCGTGGCGAGTTTCGGTTCCCTGAGGTTGCTGAGTTGGGTAGTAAGGACGATTGCTCTAAAGAGATTCCCATTCCTCACGCGAAACCCCCGCCTGCTTCAGGATTCGCGCAAGGAGCTCCCTGCCTATGTCACCTTGGTGTGGATTTGGTAATCTGACTGTGCGGTCGCCGCGCCGCATATACTGGTGCTTACCTCCCGAATACGGACCTTCAAAGCCCAGTTGGCGCAAATAGCGTATGAGGTCGGCTCGGCTAATCGGTCCAAAGACTGGCATCAGATTGGCTCTGGAACTTTAAGGGCAATGCCTTCAATCTGGGGCACGGGGAGGTGCATCGCCACCCGCATCAGAATCCATTCCTCCAGCACTTCCTGCAGTTCCGCGCGGCATGCTTCCAGGGTTGCCCCTGTCGCCCAAACGCCATCGAACCCCGGAATCTCCCCGTAGTAGCATCCTTCCTCAGGTAGGTGTTCAAAAGTCGCCCGCTCCATTGCCTTCTGGATGTACTTGGTCAGCATTCTTTCACCACGAGGGATTATACCACAACCGAAGGCGAGGGGCGTGGCAGTAGCATGACCTTCGCTGCTCTGGTACTGAGGCATACGGAGCGTTCGTGTAGCAGTCTGAAAGTGCCTGAGGTAGCCAAAACGCCTCGCTCACATCCATACAATTGATGAGCAAGTATCGGCGGCGTTTGAGCTACGACTGGATTGCGGAGGAGCTGGCGCAGGCGTTCCAGCTGCCGTTGCTGAGCGTACCCGTGCAGCTGGGCGCGCAGGCGTTTTCGCGGCTGGCGCACCATCAGCAGCAGAAGCGCACGCGCCCACGCCACCTGCCCCCACACCTCTGGCACGCCGCGCGACAGGAAGCCTGCAGTTTCTGCATTCAGACTCTGGCGCGCCTGATGAAGGTAACCGAATCCCCCGAAAGCCTCTCCGACGAGCAGGTGCAACTTTATGAGGAGTTCCTCAAGACGGTGCGTGAGTATTTAGAGACGCCCCCGCCTCAGCTCAGCGAGCCGATGCCCACGCTCTCGCCTTCCGAGCAGATGCGCTACGAGCAACAGCTCTGGCGCCATGCCCGTGAGGCGCTGGAGTTATGTGAACGCTGGCGCAAGGCGCTCTCACAACACAAAGTGCCAGAAAACGGCGCCTGTGGTGCGTCGGGGGGTAATCTCCGCACCCGCCGAAAAGCCCAACCGTAAACGCACCCCAGCAAACAGCGAGCTGCCCTTCGGCGTCAAAACCCCCGACACAAACAGCGTGCCTTGCTTATCGGAGCGCCAGAAATCCACGCCCAGCGCCAGCCGAAAGTCGCGTTCGGGGCTGTAAATCGCGCCGATTCGCAGAGTCGGCACGAGCAGATTGGGTTCGTTCGGGCTTACCTCCTGACCCGAAAAGCGCGCCTCCAGATAGCGTCGTATCATCCGAAACAGGGGGCGTTGCACCAGCCCGCCGCCGAAGTGCCCCGTGTTGAGCCAGAACGCTTTCGGGTTGCCCAGCGCACGCACGAGCTTTTCGGTGTCTTCAGTGGGCACGACGATATCGAAGCGCGCGCCAATCACGAAAGTTTTTGCACCCAGCTCTGGTGAGAGCAGGTTCATCGGCTCCACAGGCGCGAGCGCCTCGCGCAGGCTGGCGAACGTATAGCCCTGCGCCCGCAGGTTCAGCCGCGCCCGAATGCCCAGCACCGAGTGCCACAACACATGCGCCAGGTCCACGCCCCCCAGAATCAGCACCGCCGTATGAATGCGCGGCTCCACCCCCAGCACCACTGAACCCAGAATTGCGCCCAGACTGATGCCCACCAGCCCAATCCGTTCGGGGTCAATTTCGGGGCGGCGCTGGAGCCAGTCTATCGCGCGTTTTGTGTCCCACACTGCCTGCACCACTACCTCGCGCAAAATCTCCACATCGCCCTGCAACAGCAAATCGCCGCTGCCCGTGTTTGGCGGTGTACGCTCCATATGGTAGGGAAGAGTTAAAATCAACACACTGATGCCGTGTTTGACCAGTTCCCGCGCCAGCCCCATCTCCAGCTCAGGACGACGAATGCCCAGGCTGTGAAGCATCACGACGGCAGGCACGCGCCCCTGAAGCCCATCTGGAACCAGCCACCAGCCAACAACGCGATTGTTGGCGGGGTAGCGGCTCTCGTAGGCACTTGGGAACACGAGGCGATATTCGGTGTAGCCCTCGTAAGGGCGCACGCTCAAATAAGCGGAGGCGAACACGGGGTCTAACGGGGCAAACAGGCGCTCATCAGGCTGGGCAGAAAGGCTCCCCAGAAGCATCATTACTCCCAGCGCCCACACGGCTCTTCTCATGACGACCGCTCCCGCACCAGCGCCCATACGGTTAAGACCAGCAGGAGCGCGAACAGGGCAGCGCCCGCTTTGTAGAGAGGGCTATCGGGCGTCAGCGTAATATCCGTGCCCAGCCAGCCCCCGTAGAGGGCTAACCCAATCCAGCCGAGTGCGACGGCGGTGCGCATCGTCGGAGTGCCTCCAGAATCGCGTCAGCAGGGATATTCGGCACGAGTTCCGCCTCTCCCACCGCTTTCAGCAGAACGATATGGAATTGCGCGCCGACGCGCTTTTTGTCGGCACGCATTGCTTCCAGCAGCGTTTCGGGAGCCACAGGGGGCAGGGCAACGGGCAGCCCCGCCTGCTGGAGGGTATGCTTCAACTCGGCGAGGATCTCTCCGGGAGTAATCCCCATCAGCACCCCAATCTGGGCTTCGGCGACCATGCCGGCGGCAATTGCCTCACCGTGCAGCCAGTCGCGATAGTTCAGAGCACGTTCAATCGCGTGTCCAACCGTGTGCCCGAAGTTCAGCAGCGCCCGTAGCCCCTGCGTGTCGCGCTCATCGGCAGAGACGATTGCGCTTTTAATCTGCGCACAGCGGGCGATGGGGAGAAGCCAGCCGTCGGGCGTTTTACGCACACGGCGCGGCGTGAGCCAGCCTCCCGCCACCATCGCTTTCAGCCGAAGCCATAGCCCCGAATGGAGCGCGATTCCGTACTTCAGCATCTCGGCAAAGCCGTTGCGCCAGTGTCGGGCAGGAAGCGTGGTCAGGATTTCGGGGTCTATAAACACCGCTTGAGGCTGATAAAACGCGCCCACCAGATTCTTGCCTTCGGGCAAATCCACGCCCACCTTACCCCCAACGCTGGAATCCACCTGCGCCAGCAGCGTGGTGGGAACCTGAAAGAACGGTATCCCGCGCATGTAGGTCGCCGCGACGAATCCGCCCATATCGCCCAGCACGCCGCCGCCCACCACAACCAGCCCGCTGTGGCGGTCTACCCCGCGCTGTGTCATCTCGCGATGAATCCGTTCCACCATGCGCAGGGTTTTGAATCGCTCGCCAGAGGGAACATAGAGCGTGTGGGTGGGAATGCCCTGCTGATTCAGGGCGCTCGCAATTGGCTCCGCCCACTGCTGGAGAGGGGGATGGGAGAGAATCACAACCTGAGAGGGCTTTCCGAACTCGGCGAGGCGCTGGGGAAGGGCATGACGCAAACCACTCGCGAGGAACACGGTGTAAGCATGAGGTTGTCCTTCCAGCACGGGGATAGTCAAGGGTGCATCGGGCGTGGGCTGGATAAGGCGAGCCAGCGGCTCGACAACCTGTTCAGGGGTTTTGCCGTCGGTGGGCAAAATCCAGTCCGCCTGCTGATAGAGTGCTTCACGCTGGGCGGCAATCGCCTGCAGTTTTTCAGCGGGGTCGGGCTGGAGCAGGGGGCGTGTGGTAGCGTCAGGAATCCGCGAAAGCAGGGTTTCTACAGAAGCTTTGAGATAAACAATCCAGCCGTGCTGGCGCATGACCTGACGGTTCGCTTCGCTCAGAATCGCGCCGCCACCGCAGGCAATCACCGAAGGCGTGGGGTGGGCGGCAAGTTGCTTCAACAGATGCGCTTCCATCTCCCGAAATCGGGCTTCGCCTTCTTCGGCGAAAATCTGGGGAATGGTTTTATGGGTTGTCTGCTCCACCACCAGATCCAGGTCAAAAAAAGGTCGCCCCAGCCTGCGGGCAAGCAGTGCGCCGACCGTACTCTTGCCCGCGCCCATATTGCCCACCAGAAACAGATGCCTCATCGGGAATCAAAACTGCAGGGGCAGAGAATGCCCCTGCAGCGATCTGGTATCACGAACAGGGTGGATGTCAGGGCGCCAGCCCTGTGCCTGTGGAATCGTCCTCAATCACGGTCGCCGTCACGAAGATGAGCAGTTCGCTCTCCACCAGCGAACGGTCTTTCTTGCGGAAGAACTGCCCGATAACAGGCAGGTCCGCCAGAATGGGGATGCGCACCTGCTGGGAGTCTTCCTGACGAGCGACCAGACCGCCCAGTACGATAGTCTCACCGTTTTTCACACGGCGCACGGTCAGCACGGTCTGGAAGGTAGAGCGTGGCAGGTCTTGAGTACCCACGCGCACGCGCTCGGTGGTGGTGAGCGTCGGGATGAGGCTCAGGGTGATGGTGCCATCGGCGTTCACGCGCGGAACCACGCTCAGGAACGAGGGAATTAGAATCGGGAACGGCTGCGAGAAGGTGGTTGGCTGACCCTGCGCGTTGAACACGACGAACTCCTGCAGAATCCAGTCCTGCACGGTGATGCTGACCGAGGCAGGCATGTTGTTCTGCGTGGTGATGATGGGAGCGTTAATCACGCGCCCGCGCCCGCGGGTCAGCTGGGAGCGCATGTTCGCCACGAGGTTGCCCGAAGCGTAGTTGACGAACACAGGCGCCGCCCGGTCTGCCAGCCCCGAAGCGCCCGCGGTCAGGTTCACCCGCGCCAGATTCCAGTCAATACCGAACTTGTCGATTTCGTTGCGGCTGACGGTCACGAACTCGGCGCGAATCAGCACCTGTTTCGGGGCGATATCCAGGAAGCGCAGGATCTGGCGGATATATTCAATCGCTTCGGGGCGCCCGCGCACGATGATGGAGTTGTCGATATCGTTGGCGACGATGCCATCCAGTCCTTCGGGCTGGAAGATGCTCACCGCGCCGCCTGCGCCTGCTCCCGGCTGTCCGCCGCCACCGGGCTGTCCGCCGAAGCCGCCCGGCTGTCCCCCGAAACCGCCCGGTTGCCCGAAGCCGCCGAAGCCGCCGCGACCGCGCCCGCCGATGCCCTGTCCTTCGCCGCTATCCATCGGAGTGGCAGGGTTTACAGGCGTTGCGGTGGGCACAGGCGCGCTGTTGTACGGTACGACGGTGCCGTTCTCGATGCGCAGGGGCACGCTGGGCTGGACGCCCGGCATCGTCGTCTGCAGTTGATGGCGTGCGGTGGTTTCCAGAAACTCACGCAGTTCGGCGAACGGGTCGGGCGTCATCATCTCGTTCTGGATGATGCGCACGATGTCCGACGCGCGGGAATACTTCAGCGGGATGCGCTCCACCACCGGCTGGGGGGCAGGCGCCGCCTGTGGGGCAGGCTTCTCTTCTGCAGGGCGCTGCGGACCGATGATGTAGACCCCTTTTTCTTTCCGATACGAGGCGCCTGCCGCCTGACAAATCAGACCGAGCGCTTCCTCAAAAGGGCGCTTCTCTATCTTGACGAAGCCGACACGCTTGTAGGGCTGATCGGTTGGCTCGAAGACGACCTCTGCATTCACCTGCTGGGCAATCATTTTGACCGCCGTAATCAGGTCAGCGTCCATCAGGTGAATGGTAACCTGATAGTCGTCGCTCGCCCAGACCATCGTCGCCAGTGTCAGTGTGGTCAGCGAGAAAATCAGTTTGCGTCCGATTCCTTTTCTCATCAGTGTGTTCCTCCTCCGTGATACCAGAAATCTTAAAGGGAGGGGGTTGAGTGCCAACCCCCTTCAAAAGCGGGAGCAGGGGATTAGCGCCCGAAGCCGCCTCCGAAGCCACCGCCTCCGAAGCCGCCACCGAGTCCGCCACCACCGAAGCCACCGCCGCGGAAGCCGCCGCCGAAGCCGCCAAAGCCGCCACCGCCGAAGCCGCCGAAGCCGCCGTAGCCCCCGAAGCCACCAAAGCCGCCTCCGAGACCGCCGAATCCACCGAAGCCGCCGAAGCCGCCCATACCGCCGAAGCCGCCAAAGCCACCAAAACCACCAAAGCCGCCGAATCCACCAAAGCCACGCATACCGCCCATCATCGACATTTCGTACTGGGCGTAGTCAATCTGGGTGGCGCCCAGCAGGGCAGCAATCAGGGCTGGATTGGCGTAGTTCAGCTGGATTTTCTCGGGGATATTGGTCGTTTGCGGCTGCTCCTCAGGTGTCTCGCCGCCCGTGGTGATAGGCGCCTCTTCAGGCTGGCGCACGGTAATGTAGTAGACCCCGCTCTCCACGCGGTAGGTCAGGTTCTGCTGGCGCAGAATCGCGTCCAGCGCAACCGAGAAGGGCACATCGGTCAGCGAGACCGTGACCGTACCCTGCACATTCGGGTCCAGCGAGTAGTTCGCGCCGACGCTATCGAACAGCTGCTTCAGCACATAGCGGATGTCCGCCTGATCGTATTTGACCGTGACGCGCCGCTGGGAGATATCGTCCTGGGCGCTCGCCACGGCAAGGCTCAACAGAAGCCCGCAGACTATCAGCCACATCAGTTTCTTTACCATCGTCGTTTTCCCTCCACAGAATTATACGCTCAGGTACAGAAGGCGTTTCTAAATTCCGACACCTCCGCGTCCGCGCGGTCCGCCTCCGCCGGGTGCGCCGACGCCGGGTGCGCCCGGAGCGGTGGGCATCCCAGGAGCTCCCGGAGCGCTGGGCGCTCCGGGACCGATTCCGCCGCGTCCACCGCCGGTGCCGCCGCCAGCGGGTGGCTCATAGGGCACGCGCACCTCGCGTGGGTTGCCTTTGGAACGGCGCAGGATGACGCCATCGGGGGTAATCGCAGCCACCCGGAATTCGCCGACCATATCCCCTGGCTGCACAATCATCGGGATTGGCTCGCCTTCTTGCTCGATAATCGCCGACACGGTGGAGCCGATGACAATTCCTGCCACACGGCGGCGCGGTTGCGGTTCGTATGGCTCAGGCAACTCCACTTTCGGCGGCGGGGTTGGCGATGCCAGCACAAAGTACAGGTTCGGATTGAACGCATCGCCCTGCATCGCCTCTTCCTCTTCTGGCAGCGGCGCAAACGGGTCTTTGCGTGGCTTGAAAGCCACCCGTGCCGCGGTGTCGGGTGCAGGAGCGGATGGGGGTGGCGTGAACCCACCTGTGGGAGTGGTGGGTGGGGTGGGCGTTATCCCGTCGCTCGGGCCCGGTTGACTCACCACGGGAGGTTGCGCTGGGGGTGTTTCACCACCGCCGCCGGTCAGCATGAAAATTGCCACGACGGCTATCACCACCAGCAGAACGACCGCTATCGCTATCGCCATCTGCGTTTCTTTCTTCATCGTTCCTCACTTCCTTCTTCCACGCAGCTGTTGTTTCTCCTGCATTAACGATCAATCGCGCCCGGACCGCCGCCAAAGCCCATCGGGGCGCCCGGCATGGGTCCTGGCGGACCGCCGCCGAAACCGCCCGGCATGCCCATGCCGCCACCACCAGCGCCAGGCGTTGAGGGTACAGGCGGTCCTGCCTTATCCCCGTTGCGTGGGAACACAATCACCGTCATCGTGTAAGTACCGATCAGGTTCGGACTCATGCCCTGAATGCTCAGCCCGTCAACCAGCACCACCAGATTCGGCACCTCGTTCCATTTTCGGACATGGTTGAGCAATCCTTCAAACGACGAGGCGCGCACCTGCACGGTTCCAATCGGGAACACCAGGGCGATGTTATTGATGGCGTTCGGGTCGTTAGGCGGACCGGGCAGCGCGACACCATAAAGGCGCTGTACCCCTGTCTTCTCGGGCCAGGCTTCCAGTTTCTTGCCGATTTCGCGCACCATGTCCTGCCAGCCCATCCACGCTTTCATGCGGTCGCTTAAGTCGATGGTGTTTTTGGGCATCTTGGTGCGGTCAATCACGGCGAGCCGCTGCTCGGCTTCTTTGACCTTCTGTTCGGCGCGCGCCACCAGCTGTTGCGCGCGGGGGATCATCGCGACCTTTTGCTCCAGCTGGCGGATATTCTCTTCGTGATAGGCGATATTCTGGAGCGTGGGGCGGATGCCGAGCAGAAAGATAGCTGCCGCGACATCAATGGTAAGCACCAGCCCGATTGCCACTTTCGCAAACATTGACAGGTTCATGCCCATACCTCCTTAGATCCCGATTCCGCGTCCGCCGAGTTGTGGGGGCGGTGCGCCGCCGCCGAAACCGCCTGGCATCCCGAAGCCGCCTCCCGTGCCGCCGCCGATGTTGAGGACGCTCGGCAGGGTGGGGGGAGCCATTGGCTCTTTAAGGGTAGCAACGACCTGGAAATTCATCAAGCCTGCCGGCGACCCTGCACTCTGGCCTGTGCCTCCGGTGCCGCCTGTGGGTGCCCCCAGGCCGAAGCCGCCGCCCGGTGGACCGCCGCCCGCCGCGGTTAAGCCTCCTGCCATGGGACCTGCTGGAGCGCCCCCTCCGAAAGCGCCAAGCCCTCCCGCTTGCCCACCGGTCGCGCCTGCCGGGTAGCCCGGCATTTGGGTGGTCAGGCTCACGGCGGTGAAGAGGGGACACCGATACATCGTTTGCAGGTAAAGCCCTATCTCGCGAATCCCTTTGGCGTAGGCGCTAATCTGAAGCTGGTTCCCCTGCTGAATCTGTAAGGATTCGTAACGCACTCGCGGCGAGGTATATTGGTTTAGTTTGCTATAGAATTCAGGGTACTTCAGATTATGCTGTTGAATGATGCGCACGCCTTCCGATTTGGCAAGCGTAAGCGCCGCGGCGTTGATGAGCTGTTCGGCTTGCGAGTTGAGCGCATCCACCTGGCCCGCCTGCGCCTCCAGCTCGGCTTTACGGGCTTGCAGCTCGCCTAATTTCGCGCGTGCGCTCACCAGCCAGAACGCCATCGCCGCGTTCACCAGGAAAAACAGCACCACCAGCAGCGCGATAATCTGTTTGTTGACCTTCCGCTGGCGTACATAATCGGGTACAAGGTTCAGTTTCATCGTCGCTTTTGCCTCCTCAGAAGCTGGCGTGAAGCCCCATCCCTATCGCCACCGCCAGTAAGTGGGCGTTATTGGCGACATATTCCGGACCGTGGCGCTTCACCTGCAGGGTGAGACCCCGCACAGGGTTCGCCACGGCAACGGGGATTCCTATCGAGTTGGCGAGAAACTGATCCAGATTCGGGATCACAGCCCCGCCGCCGCAGAGCAGAATCTGGGTGATTTCGATATCACCGTGTCGGCTGCGGAAGTATTCCACCGAACGCCGCACCTCGCTGACCAGCTCTTCCAGAAGCGGGTAGATGGCGCGGAAGACTTCAATTTTGCGGCTGTCGGCGGGCGATTGCGTCGGCAGGCTGGGTTCCGCGCTGGGCGGTTCAGGTTCTGCAAAAGGCGAAGGCGGCGCCTCGGCTTCTGGGGCAGGTGGCTCCTCGCCCAGTCCGGGCACGCTGAACGGCGAAGGCGCGGCAGGCGAGTACGGCGTCCCCGGCGTGTAGGTCGGCTCGGAACCAAAACCAGGTGTATAGAAGCCTCCCATCGGAGCGCCCGGCACGCCGAACGGCGAACCTCCCACGGGAATCTGATCCATCAGCACCTCTGCCAGTTGCACTTTGAGCTGTTCGGCTTCACTCTCGGAGATCATGAGGCGCTCGGCAATCGCACGGGTTAGCATATCGCCCCCCGTGGGCAGGATACGCGGGAAGCTCAGCAAGCCGCGGTCGAAGATGTCGATGGAGGTCGCGCTCGCGCCCAGATTAATCACCGCCACTGCTTTGGTTTGCATGTCAGGCTGGGTCAGCAGTAGGCTCCGTCCCAGTGCCAGCGGCTCCACATCGATGGCATAAGGCTCCAGCCCCACCTTGTCCGCAACATCCACAAGACCGTTCACGGCATCCTGCTGGGCAACCGCCAGGATGACCTCCATATTGGGGTCGTTCGGGTCTTCGTTGGGGCGATGGATGACTTCGTAGGCAGACTGGACGCGCGTGTCGGCAAAGGGGATGTTGCGCTGAATCTCCCAGTCCATGTGCTGACGCAGCTCGGCAGGGTTCATGCGCGGCACTTCCAGAATCCGCACCACCACGGCGTTTTGCCCTGCCAGTGCGAACGCGCCATGTTTGGCGGAAATTCCCGTGTCGGCGAGCAGTCTTTTCAGGGTTGCGGCGACCGCGTTTTTGTCGATGATGCCTGCCGAGTCGACGGCGCCCTCAGGCGTGGGCGCAATCCCCACATTGGTCAACACAGGGGGGCGCCCCGTCCGCACTTCCGCCACTTTGATGAAGCGGGTGCCGATGTCAATCCCGACTACGCTACCCGGTTGCTTTGCCATAGGCTTTTTCTCCTGTTTGTTTCTTCAAAACGGTTCGGCTTCCTGCCGGAACTAAGAGTGTACCCCAAGCGGTTCGCCGCCGTCGAGAGGGTTCCTGCTATTTTGAGACGGCGCAGGCGCAAAAAAGTCCCGATAAATCGCTTCGGTGCGCGCCACATCCTGCGCCATCTGTTGTTGTAATGCCTCCAGCGACTCAAAAGCCCCTTGTTCTCGCAGCTTCGCCAGAAATTCCAGCGTGAGGAGGCGCCCATAGAGCGGCTGGTCAGGAAAGCCTATCAGGTACGCCTCGACAATTGCCCGGGCGTTCGGGAACATCGGGGGCGTACCCACGCTGACCGCTGCAGGGTAGGGTTCTCCTGCGACCGTTGCCCGGCAGGCATAGACGCCGGGCGCAGGACACACCTGATTCACCACAGGCGCCAGATTCGCTGTGGGGTAGCCCAGCGTGCGACCCCGCTGGTCGCCGCGCATCACCACGCCCTCCCAGTGGAACGGTTCCCCCAGCGCCTGATGCACGCAGTCCAGCACGCCACTCTGAACCCACTGGCGCACGCGCGTGGAAGAGAGGCGCTCCCCCTTCTCGTCCACCACGGGGGCGATCGCCAGCACCTCAAAGCGACCGTCCTGCCGCAGAAACGCCACATCCCCAGAGCGCCCTGCGCCGAACTGGAAATCTTCCCCCACCACCACCACACGCGCTCCCAGCCCCTGAACCAGAACCGTCTCCACAAAATCTCCCGCTGAAAGCCTTGCAAAGGCTTCGGTGAACGGTTGGACAACGGTAAGGTCTATCCCGAACCCACGCAGTCGCTCAAGGCGGTGCCTCAGGGAACACAGGAGCGGCGGCGCGTAAGCAGGCGATAGCACCTGCAGGGGATGCGGGTCAAAAGTGAGCGCGACGGCAGGCAGCCCCTGAGCGCGTGCATGCTGAACTGCCGCCTGAATCAGTGCCTGATGACCCCGATGCACGCCATCAAACACGCCAATCGCCACGACACAGCCTTCGGGGAACGCTCTGGTGAGCGACTCCACGCCAATCACCCAGCTCATGCGCGAATCACCCGCACTGGTCGCAGGAGCGGCGGAAGCCAGCGCGCAATCAGGGCAATCTTATCGTCGTCTTCGGTAACCACCACAAAACTGCCGGGCGTCCAGAGGGGGTGTTCTGCCTGCACGAAGTTGCCGTGGAGCAGTCGTTCCAGCGCGGGGGGCGCTGGCTTCCAGCGCGGCAGGTGGCGCACCGCCTCAATTGGGGGAATCAGGGCGTTCCGGACGGTTTCGGCGTCGGTGAAATGCTCCAGAGGCAGCGACTCTTCCAGCCGAAAGTGTCCCACGGCGGTGCGCGTTAATTGAATCAGGTGCGCTCCTACGCCTGCAATCTGCCCCATGTCGTGGGCAATCGTACGCACATAGGTTCCCGACGAGCATTCAATTTCGAACCGTGCCGTTGGGAACTCGCCCGGCGTGAAGTCCAGAATCTCGAATCGGTACACGGTGATGGGGCGCGGCTTGCGCTCCACCTCTTTGCCCTCGCGAGCCAGCTCGTGCAGTTTGCGCCCCTCCACCCGCAACGCAGAATACATCGGCGGCACCTGCCAGATTCGCCCGACAAACTGCTTCGCGATTTCACGCACCTGCTCCAAAGTGAGATGAGAAGCGGGCTTCACTTCCAGCACCTGTCCATCGGCGTCCTGCGTGTCGGTGGTCTTGCCGAACAGAATCGTGCCCCGATAGTGTTTGGTAAGCGGCTGGATGTAGGGCACCAATCGGGTGGCGCGTCCCAGACAGCACACCAGCACGCCTTCGGCTAAGGGGTCTAAAGTGCCTGCATGCCCAATCTCTTTTTGACCACTGGCTCGGCGCAGGTGGTCTATCACATCGTGCGAGGTGATTCCCGAGGGCTTATTGACATTCAGCACTCCATCCATCGTAGCACCTCGCGCACAAGGGTCTGGGCAGCCTCTTCAAGGCTCATCTCCAGCGTGCAGCCCGCGGCGTTTTCGTGTCCACCACCGCCGAACTGGCTGGCAATCTGGGCGACATTGATGGCGCCGCGGCTCCGCAGGCTGACCCGTACTTTTTGATTGGGTGTTTCCCGCAACAGCATCGCCACCCGCACGCCCCGAATCGAGCGCACGAAGTTGACGATGCCCTCGGTTTCTTCGTCGCTTGCGCCTGCCTCTTCAAACATCTTCCGGGAGATGGCAACCCATGCAATCGCCCCGTCCTCGGTGCGCTGGAGCGTGGAAAGCGCCAGCCCCAGCAGTTTGACCGACGAAAACGAGCGCGTTTCGAATACCCGCTCGTTGATGGCGCTGATGTCGGCGCCTGCTGCCTGCAGGTGGCTGGCGATGCGCAAAGTGCGTGGCGTGGTGTTGGGAAACTTAAAAGAAAAGGTATCCGTGACGATCCCCGTCAGCAGGCAGGTGGCGATTTCGGGCGTCATGGGGCATTTCATGGCGCGGAGCAGGCGGTAGGCGACTTCGGCGGTCGCGGCGGCGGTGGTGTCTACCAGACGCACATCGGCGAACGGCTCCTGCGGCACATGGTGGTCTACCTGCAAAATCTGGCGTGCGCTGCGTACCAGCGGCTCGTGGCGCCCTGCCCGGCTCAACTGGCTCATATCGCAGACAATCGCCACATCGTAGGTCGTGCGGGGCTGGAGCTCGGTCTGCACGCACTCACTGCCCGGCAGGAACTGGTAGATTTCGGGCACAGGGTCGTGGCAGACCACCTCCACAATCGGTTTCCCTTTCAGACGCAGGGCGAGCGCGAGTGCCAGCGCACTGCCCAGTGCATCGCCATCGGGATGAAGATGGGGCACAACCAGAAACGATTCGGAGGTCTCTATCAGCCCGACTGCCTGCCGAAAGGGTAGTCTGCGTGCCATTCTGCGCTTATTGTACCCGAAATCGGGGGAACTTAAAGGCGGGTTTCGCCGTCTATAAAAGTAGCAAGCAGCTACACACTTCTTGGGGACGGCAGGTTTTGCTCTCCTTTGCCTGTCGTTCCCCTTTTTTATTTTCCTCTTCTCTGGAGCTGTTTCGCCGCTATCAGCGTACTGCCAACGCCCAGAAACGGGTCCAGCACGGTCATGCCCTTTCTCGTATAGCACTCAATCAGCCGGGCGGCGAGCGCGGAGGGGAACATCGCAGGATGTTTCAGGGCGACCTCTTCACTGGTCTTGCGAAGGTCACTCCAGATAGAGATAGAGTAGCGCGTCCATGTGGCGCCGTCCAGGTCGTTTGCCCGCTTGGCGGTGTAGGGAGCCGCCGCCTCCGCCACCTCATTCTCCTCGTAGAGTGTTTCAAGGTCTATGGGGAGCAGGGGTGGTGATTCATGCTCTCGGTTCATAAAGAGATTTTACCCTATCGTTCAACCACTCGGTCAGACCTGTCGTAGCGAGTGTTGTTATGGAACCTTTTTCAATGTCATCCGTCTTCAACACCGTTGGGGTGATACGGATGCAAAGGCGAAAAGAAGCGCAGCGAGCTGCTGCTTGCTGGCTTGGGGTTCTGAGTCTGGTCAGCCTGTCTTCGGCGCAATTTGTGTGGATTCAGCACGCGCCCACTTTCACCGACGACCTGTACGGGGTGGCATTTCCGACACCGACGCACGGCTTTGTGGTCGGCACACGCCTCCTGCTGAAGGAGACGCGGGATGGCGGACAGAGCTGGCGCTCTCGCAGCGGCGTCGGTGCCACCACACCCAGTGTAGACCCCTTCTACGCCGTTCTCTTTCATGACTCGCAAAATGGGTGGATCACCGGGAATAACAACTACGCGTTTCGAACTACAGACGAAGGCGCCACATGGAGCCGGATGACCACCGTACCCGCAGGGTCGTGGAGGCATATCGATTTTGTGTCGCCCACTATGGGTTTTATTGGTGCGAACGGCGCCTGTGCCTTCACCAGCGATGGGGGTCAAAACTGGCAGCTGCGCTCGGGTTATCCGGACTGCCCGATTATGTACGGCATGGATTTTCGGGATGCGAATCTGGGGCTGGTGGCGGGCGACCACCTTTCGCTGGGCACGGGCATCTACCGCACAACCGATGGCGGACGCACATGGAGTCGACGACTGACGGGCATTTTCAACGATGTGGTCTTTATGGACGCGAACACTGCGCTGGCAGCCGCCAATACCGGGGCGATTTATCGCTCCACCGACGCAGGCAACAGCTGGACGCAGATCGCTCCCGCTCGCCCCAATGGGTTGGGAGATCTGGAGCGGGTGGACAGCACTACCGTGGTGGGCGTGTCCGTGTTGGGCGATCTCTGGCGCAGCGCGGATGGCGGATTCACATGGAACAAGGTGGGTGAAGACCTCGGCAGCTTGCCTGGCGTATGGAATGTTCATTTCCGCGACACGCAGAACGGCTGGGTGGTGGGTCCTAAAGGGATTCTGCTTGCCTCTTCTGATGGCGGTCTCACATGGCGCGTGGCAAGCAACGGCATCGTAGACAATATTACCGACATTAAGATGGTCTCCCGCGCTTTCGGTTATGCCGTCACGCGCAACGCCTATGTGCTGCGTACACGCGATGGGGGAGTGCGCTGGGACCTGCGCCACCTGAAGGTTACAGGTAATACCTTCGACCACCCGGAGGGCTTGCAGGCGATCGATGCGGTCGATGCCCAGTTCGCGGTTGTAGCGGGCATTGGTGGGATTGTGTTCAAGACGGAAGATGGCGGCGAGACCTGGCAGCCGATTGGCTATCCCACGCTACCAGGGCGTTTCGACATTTACGATGTGCGCTTCACCAGTCGCCAGACAGGCTGGGTCGTGGGGCGGGATAACGATCTGGGACACTACCGCAACATTTATCGCACGACGGATGGTGGTCTCACCTGGCAACTGGTTGTGCCCGTACAGGCTGCGGTTCAATACAACGCGGTCGATTTCGTGGGCAACAGCGGCTGGGTGGTGGGTCCCAGCGCCTTCCTGCTGCGCACGACGGACAGGGGCAATACATGGCAGCAGGTAAGCCTGCCTTACGGCAATGTAACGAATCTGCAGTTCACCGATGTGGGCTTTGCAAATGAGCAGGTGGGCTGGATGATTGGCACGGTAGGCTATGTATTGCGCTCCACCAACGGTGGTCAGAGCTGGGTGCGCCAGAACCTCAGTACCAGTGAGGACCTCGTAGCGCTTTATGTGGTGAGCGCGGACGAGGCGTGGATTGCAGGCGCACTTGGCAGTGTATTCCACACCACCGACGGCGGTCAGAGTTGGCTCCGCGAGCCGACGGGCTACCCCTCCTCGCTGGGGCTGAGCGCATTGCACGGCACACCCGACGGGCATCTGGTCGGGGGTGGCTATGCGGGCTTTCTGGTGGTGCGCCATCAGGGTGAGCGGGCGACGGCGACCAGCTTCTCGGTGCCGTTCGGGCGAATAGCAGGCGGCAATTTGACCGCCCTGCAAAACAGTGATGATACCTACCTGCTGCTGGAGAGCCGAGCGCCCACCCAGTCAGGCAATCCGTATGTGCAGGTAGTGGTTGAGGGCATGGCGGACTCGCGCCCCTGGGAGCAGCTCACCTTCCGCTTTGAAGGTAGGTCCAACGCCTCGCCCTTGACCGGAGTCAAGCAGGTGCTGGAACTGTTCAACTTCACGACCAACCAGTGGGAGGTTCGAGAGGAGCGATTGCCTGATCAATCCAACGATGGGGTATGCGAGACCTTCGTTCAGGATCCCTCGCCCTACATTCAGGCGGGCACGGGGCGGATGCGCGCCCGCATGAGCTGGTACAAGGTAGGCGACCTCCTTGCAGACCCGTGGCATGTGTGGGTAGACTGTGTGCAGTGGAGTCTGCTCCCGTCTGCGGTTCCGGGCGATGTGAACGGCGACGGCTGCGTGGATGATGCCGACCTGCTGACAGTGCTGTTCGCGTTCGGGCAGTCGGGTTCGGGCTTGCCCGAAGATGTGAACGGTGACGGTGTGGTGGACGACGCCGATTTGCTCACGGTGTTGTTCAACTTTGGGCAGGGATGTTAGGCGGCTTCGTGGTATAATCCCTCCGTGAATCGCGAGCAGTTTCGGGCGCGTCTGGAGCAGGGGGTGCTGATTGCCGATGGCGCCATCGGCACGATGCTGGCATTGCGCGGGGTGCCAACCCCCTATGAACTTGCGAACCTGCTTTATCCCGATACCGTGCGGGCGCTCCATCGGGAGTATTACGAGGCGGGCGCACGCCTGATAGAGACCAACACCTATACTGCCAATCGGGTACGCCTGTTTAATCTGCCTGAACGCGGCAGCGAAGCGCCCCCCACCTATAGA
>FWWM01004600.1_pt1 | contig 31886 bp, 35 predicted proteins | sample 2228351 | NCBI WGS metagenome assembly FWWM01 (sample SAMEA103939774, study PRJEB20133) | metagenome | reverse complement strand
CTCCAAATCCTTCCCGCTTGCGCCTCCAAGCGGGCTTCCTGAGCCAAGCCAACAAGGGCCCGTGGCCTAGCTCCCCACACCGGTGGCCCAACTAAGGAGTCTCTTGAGCGCGTTTTCACCTCCTGCGGAAGCTCGGCCAGGCAGGCTTGGTCCGAAAGGAGGCTCAAGGGAGGGAAAACGACCAACAAGCTGCAGACCTTAACCGCCATCCGCAATCTTTTTGACCCGACCTTCCCCAACGGGCACAACGCATGGTAGAACTTTGCGACCACTCTTGTCAAGAGGAAAGAAGCGCCGTCGTGAGAAGTTTTCCGACAAGCTCATTCGCCGGTGACCCCCTGGTTTGCATTTTCAACGCTCAGGTTGACAATCCGCTAGGAAACAGCACTTTAACTTGGCATAAAAAGGGGCGCGCCGTCTGGCGCATCTTTTCCTCCAACTCAAAGCCCTCGGGTTTTGTGAAAGGGGAAATTTTTCTTCCATGGCGAGAGGAAACCCATCCATTCCTTTCTCCAAACGGAAGCAAAACCTTGACAAGTGTCAATAGCAAGAGAGAAAGTGCTTTGTGCTTTTGGGGCAAGGCCGGCGTAAAAACCATTGGGAAAGCAGGGCCTGAGCGGCCGCCCTGGAGCGCTCCCACCGCACAGCCCGGGGAAAACTTCGCCGCTCGTTTCTAGGTAAGAGCAAACAGAAAAGGCGGGTGGGCACACCGCGAAAGCCCCAAGCAGCAACTTCTAAAAAGGGACAAAGGGGGCCTAATTTTAGCGGCGTGAAAGGGGGAGTACGTCTCAGTGGCGACGTGGTCCCAAGTGACCGCAATCGCTTGGTCCATTTTCGGTGCGCCAAAAAGTGATGGAAAAACCCTTCGCCCAAACGAGAGCCCGGGGCTACACTGCCGGGGAGAATGGGAAGGGCTCTCCTTCCAGGGATCGCCGCGGCCTTGGGATTTGGCCTGGCCTTTGGCCACATCCAACCCCTCGGGCCCGCGGCGCTCGGGATTTCCCTGGTCTTTTTGGCGCTGGGAGCCTGGCGCCGGTCCGCTCCCCTCCTTTGGGCCTCCGCCCTATTTTTGGGGATGGCCGCGGTCCACCCCCTTTCCCCACCAAAACATTTGACGTTCCAGCTCCCCCTTCTCCGGGAATGCACGGGTGTGGTGGTGGACCTCCCAGAGCCCACGGCAAAAAAGCTTTCCTTCACCGTGGAAATCCCAAGCCTCGGCGTGCGCCTTTTGGCCTATGGCCCCCAAGACATTTCCGTCCTCCCTGGGCAACGGGTGCGGCTTTTTGGGCAATACGGAGTGCCTGAGCCCCAAGGCTGGCGGGAATACCTGCAACGCCGGGGGATCCAAGGGCTTTTCTGGGCTGAGGAAGTGGAGGTCTTGGAGGAAAGTCCCAGAGGCGTGCTTTTCTGGGCCGCTTTAGCTCGGGAGAAGCTGCGATCCTTGCTTTTTGCTCTTCCCCAGCAAGCTCGGGCCCTTCTTTCCGCCCTCCTTTTGGGAAGCCGCGGCCTCCTCTCCCCCGAGGAAAAGGAAGCCTTTCAGGAGGCCGGCGTGGCCCACCTCCTCGCCCTTTCCGGGCTTCATGTGGGGATCCTTGTAGCTGGGGGATGGGTTCTTTTAGGGCTTCTTCGCGTCCCTAAGGCTTGGCGGTATGCTGCTCTCACCCCCATTGTGGCCCTCTACGTCCTCATTGGGGGCCTGCGCGTCTCGCTTTTGCGCGCCGCGGTGATGTTCGGAGTTCTTGGGCTCTTCTGGATCCTCTGGGAGCGTGGCTGGGTGGCCAAGGCTTGGCTCGATCCCCTCCAAGGCCTTTCCCTTGCGGCCATCCTCGTCCTCCTTATTTGGCCGTGGTCCGCGCTGGATGCGGCCTTTCAGCTCTCCTTTTCCGCCACGTTCGGGATCGTCCTCCTTCTCCCCAACTGGACCGGCTCCAAGGCGCGAAGAAAGCTCCCCCCGTTCCTTTTGCCCGTGGCAGACCTCTGCGCGGTGACCGTTTGCGCGCAGCTCGCTGTTCTTCCCTTCCTCGGCTCCTCCTTTGGGTACCTCGCACCCTATGGGCTTGTGGCCAACATCATCCTCATCCCCTGGACCACCCTGCTCCTTTGGGCCGGGATTTTAGGACTTCCCTTCCTCGCCATCCCTCACGCCCAGCTTTGGGCGGGTCAGATCCTGGAGGCCTTGGCGGAGCCCTATCTTTTTGTGGTGGGCGCGATTGGAAAATTCCCGGGGGCGGTCCTCCCGGTGGGGAAGTGGTTCGGCCTCTGGTATTTGTTGGCGATTTTAGGCCTCCTCATCCTCCGGGCCGGCCAAGAAGATTTTCGCCTCTAAGGCCTTGGCCAAAACCGCGTCCAGCATGGCCGGGGTGAGCCTTCCCGTTTGGGTGTTCTGGCGGGAGGGATGGTATGAGGCGAGGATCAGTGGCCCATTTGGCCGAAGGTCCAAGGTCAGGCCGTGGTGGAATTTCGGGTTGGGCCGGGGAAGGGGGGCTCCCAAGTCGGCCAAAGCCCGCAAAGTCCCAGCAAAAGCGAGTTCCCCAAGGCAGAGGATGACCTTTGGCCGTATGAGGCGAAGCTCCTCCACGAGGAAAGGCCGGCAATTTCTGATCTCCTCGGGCTTTGGGCGGTTTTGGGGTGGGGCGCAGCGCACGATGGCGCTTAAAAACACGCCAAAAAGGGAAAGGCCGTCGTCAGCGGAATGGGCGAAGGGTTGGCTGGCTAATCCGGCGCGGTGCAAGGCGGAAAGGAGGAAATCGCCGGCCCCGCGGGGGCCGTCGCCGGTGAACATCCTTCCTGTGCGGTTCGCTCCGTGGGCCGCCGGCGCAAGCCCCACAAGGAAGAGCCAGGCCCGCGGATCACCAAAGCCCGGAACGGGCCTCCCCCAATAGGTCTCATTCCGAAACGCCGGGGCCTTGCGGCGGGCCACCTCCTCCCGAAAGCGCACGAGCCGCGGACAGGCCCGGCAGGCTACAATCCGCCGGCAAAGTTCCGTTAGCTCCCGAGCTCCCACACCCGGAAGGTCCCGTCCTCGGCGGTGGTCACCAGACACGTCTCCGTGAGGAAGCAGAGGCCCCAGATGCGCCCGTCATGTCCGGAAAATTGCCGGACCAAAGCGCCGGAGGTCGCGTCCCAAACCCAAACAAGCTTTTGGTGCCCGGCCGCCGCCAAGTATCGCCCGGAAGGGGAAAAAGCCACGCAGAACGCGGGATTTGCCACGGGGATCACCCGCACCTCCCGCCAGTCCCCCACGGTGGCAAGGTGCACCTCGCCCGGATTGTTCCCCCAGGCCAGGTGTTTCCCCTCCGGGGAAAAGGCCAGGGAGTAGACGTTGATCCCGCCCCGGATCTTTTGGACCAGGCGCAAGGTCTGGATATCCCAAATGCGCACATAACCATCGCAACCGCTTGTGGCGAGGTATCGCCCATCGGGGGAGAAAGCTACACACCGCACCCAGCCCGTGTGCGCGGTGCCTTCGGGTTTTTCGGGGGAGCGCAGCTCCGGGTCAATAAAAACGCCCGCCTCAAGACCTGCGTCCACGTCGAAGATCTTCACCGTGCCGTCAAAGGCGCCGGAGGCCAGAAGGCCGCCGTCCGGGGAAAAAGCCACGGTCCAAACCTTAAACGTGTGGAGTTTGACTTCATAAAGGAGCGTTCCGGAGGAGAGGTCCCACACGGCCACGCGTCCCCACTCCCCTCCGGCTGCGAGGAGTTGGCCGTTGGGCGAGGCTGAAAGGGAGGCCACCCCTTCCAATCGTTGCGGGACGGAAAGAGTGCGCTCCGGCTGGGCCAAGTTCTGCACGCGATAAATCTCCACGCGCATCCCCCGGCTTACCGCGAACCTCTCCGGGCCAACCCCGGCCAGGGCGTGCTCGTGCACCCCTGTTTGGGCCAACACCACCGCCCCGAATAGGAAAACCGCCAAAATTTTTAGGGCCATGGCCCTGGATTATAGGCCACGGAACAGTCTATGAGCGCGACGTTTTGTCGCCGTCCGCCCCTTTTAGGGCTTACCATTGGCCGGCGATGGAGGAGAAGCTGGCGTGGGTGGGGCTGAACCTTTTGCCCTCGCTTACGCCGCGGCGACGGGCACTCCTTTTGCGGCGCTGCGGCGGGCCTGTGGAGGCCTGGGAGGCCCTCGGCCGCGGCCCCCTTCCCGACCTTTTTGAGGACGCGGCCCACCAGATCTTTCAGGAGCGCCGCCAGGCCAATCCCGAAGAGGAGCTCAAAAAGGCGGAGAAGGCAGGAGCAAAGGTCGTGACTTTTGTGGAACCCGGTTATCCTGAACCCCTCAGGGAGATTCCCGATCCGCCGCCGGTTCTTTACATCCTGGGCGAGTGGAGGGAAGGGGACCGCTTGGCGGTGGGGATGGTGGGCACCCGTCGCTGCACAAGCTACGGGCGGCTTGTGGCCAAAAAGCTCGCCCAGGAGCTTGGGGAGCGGGGGATCACCGTGGTCTCCGGCATGGCTCCGGGGATTGACGCCGCCGCCCACGAAGGGGCCCTCCTTTCCGGCCGCACCATAGCCGTTTTGGGAACCGGGCTAGGAAAACCCTACCCCGCAGGGAGCGAAAAGTTCATGGCGAGGATCGCCGCGCGCGGGGCGGTCATCTCCGAATTCCCCTGGGATATGGAGGGCGCCCAGTGGACCTTTCCCCGCCGAAACCGCCTCATCGCCGGCCTCTCCCTCCTTTTGGTGGTGGTGGAGGCTCCGGAGCGCTCGGGAGCCCTCATCACCGCGGACTACGCCCTCGAGCAGGGAAAGGAGGTGCTCGCTGTCCCCGGTCCCATCACCTCCGAGGCCTCGGCCGGCACAAACCGCCTCCTCCGCGAGGGAGCAAAACCCGTGACCTCCGTGGACGACATCCTCGAGGAGCTAGGAATGCTCCCCCTTTCCCGGATCCCCTCGAAAGCCCGGGAGCCTGAGCTTCCGCCCCCAGCCGCCCAGATCTACAACCTTCTCGCCTTGGAGCCCCTTTCTCTGGAGGAGATCGTAGCCCAGACGGGCCTTCCTCATCCTCAGGTGGCCCAGATCCTTGTGGAGCTTGAGCTTTCCGGCCTTGTGGAGGAGTTGCCCGGCCGCCGGTTCATGCGCAAACCCCGCTGAATGTAGCTCGCGTTACATACCAGAACGCATTTTTCCGCTATACTCCCCCGGGGATGACCAAGGAGGTCATGATGAGAAAAGCAAGTTTGTCCTTGTTGCTTTTGGCGGTGGGCCTGGGGGCTTTGGCCGGACCGGCAGACTATCTTTTCATCCTCGACGCCTCTAACTCCATGAACGATCCCTGGAGCGCGGGCAAGACGAAGCTTGACTGGGCCAAGGAAGCCCTGATCCAGACGATTCAGGCTCTGCCGGAAGGCGCGGCGTTTGGGGTGGTGGTGTTCGGCCACCGCCTTCCGGGTGAGCCCAAGGCCCAAAGCTGCGCGGACATCGAGCTAGTTTTGGCCTACAAAGCCTATTCCCCAGCGGAGCGGTCCGCGCTTATCCCCAAGATCCAGGGGCTTTCAGCCAAAGGCTGGACCCCGCTTGCGGACGCCCTAAAGTTTGCGGCCTCCGCCGCACCCGCCGGAACGCGCCTCATCCTCCTCACCGACGGCGAGGAGACCTGCGGTGGAGATCCCTTGGCCGTGGTGGAGGAGCTCTGCAAGAAAGGATATGTAGTGGATGTGGTAGGGCTAGCTCTGGAGCCCCAGGCCCAGGCCTCCCTGCAGACGTTGGCGGAAAAATGCGGGGGCAAATTCATCCTCGCTGAGGACCCCGCAAAACTGCCGGGCCTCCTTTTGGAGTTGGCCGCTCCCCCGATGGCTCTGCCCCCGTGTTTCGCCAAGTACAAGGTCGATCCCAACATAATCTCCCTCCTTTTGCAGCACCTCCCCTATGATCCCTGCACGGACCCCATGTGGGATGTGCTCCTTTCCCTCCTTGTGGCCAATCCGCCGGCAAAGGTCATCGTGGGCACCGCTGGCGAAGACTCCCTTTTTGGCACTCCGGGAAACGACCTGATCCTTGGGCTTGGCGGCAGCGACCGGATCTTCGGTTTCGAGGGGAACGACCTCCTTATCGGCGGCCCCAGCAATGACTTGATCCAAGGTGGCGCGGGCTGCGACCTCATCCTGGGAGGGCCTGGAGGCGACCTCCTCTTCGGTGGGGAGGGAGACGACGTCATTTACGGCGAGGACGGGGACGACCGCATTGAGGGCGAGGAAGGGAACGACAAGATCTTCGGCGGCCCCGGCTGCGACGTGATCTTGGGGGGACCGGGCTGCAACTTCATCGACGGCGGTCCCGGCCTCAACTCCGTCCACGACGAAGGGGCCTGTGTCCCTGCTCCCTGCGTTCCCGCCCCTTGTCCTCCGGGGCCTCCCCAGGCTGCTTTGCCGGTGGGGCCCATCGTCCCAGCCAAGACCGTGGAGGAAGGAAAAAGCCTTGTCCTGCGGGCCCAGGTATATGACCCCGACAACGACGCACTAAAAATCACGTGGTCTGCGCCTAAAGGGCATTTCTCCGATCCCCACGCCTTCGAGACCGTGTACTACGCTCCTTTGGTCTCCGACTGCGCGGGCGAGTTCGTGCCCATCACCGTGGTGGCCGAGGACTGCTGCGGCGGGCGGGCCCAGGACACGATCATCGTCCATGTCCTCAACGTGAATAACCCGCCGGTGGTGGAGGCCGGGCCGGACCTGGTGGTGGACGAAGGCCAAAAGGTCAAGCTCCAAGCCACAGCTTACGATCCCGATGGCGACCCGCTTGCCGTGATTTGGACCATTCCCTGCAACCGCGGGACCCTCGACAACCCCCAAAGCCTCAACCCCGTGTATACCGCTCCCCTCACCGGCAAATGCGAGGGCGAGGTGGTGGAACTCGTGGTCACCGCGCGGGACGCCTGCGGTGCAGAGGCCAAGGACACGGTGCGGATCTTCGTGCGCAACGTAAATCGCGTCCCCTGGGCCGATGCCGGGCCAGATCTCACCGTACCCGAATGCGGCCAGATCATGATCCTTGCGCGGGCTGGTGACCCCGATGGCGATCCCATCCAGATCTTCTGGACAGTCACCGCCGGGAAGCTCGTGGGGGCAGACACCCTCTGCCCGGTGTTCGTGGCCCCAGAGGTGGAGGGCTGTGAGCCGCTTCAGGTGATCGCCATCCTCCGGGTGGTGGATGCCTGCGGGGCCATGGCCGAGGACCAGGTGGTGCTCACCGTGACCAACGTGAACAGGCCGCCCACGGTGAAGGCCGATCCCTAAGCACGGCCTCTTTGGTCCCCTTTAGGGCCGCTGGGGAATGAAGCTCACGCCGTCCCCAGCGGCTCTAATTTTGCGAGCACAGAGCAACAGTTCCTCCAGCGCACCTGAGTTCCCACTAGCGTGGGGAAAGTTGTTCGGCAGAGAGGGCCCGAGCACAGCGGACATCGGGGCAAAAGAGGGCCGAAAGCTCCTGGGACGCCCTTTGCCCGATGGGGTTTTCCCGGCCGGCCAAAAAGTGGGCAAGCTGGGCGTGCAGGCACTTCACCCGCCGGGGATGGGAAACCCCGGCAATCCCCGTGCATAAAAGCGAGGTCAGGCCCTTTTTGCGGACCAAGTCCAGCTCCTCGGGCAGAAGAAGGGAAAGGCGCTCGTTTTTGTAGGCCTGGTGGGCCTGGGCATAAGCCTCGGCGAGTTCCCTACTCTCGAGGATCATCCTTTCATACCGTTTGACCGCGCCGGCGGACTCCAATTTGGAAACCTCCTCCACCAAAAATGGGCAGGTGAGCCAGAAGATGGTGGGCATGGGCTCGAAGTCCCATTGGGAGGGGAGGAGCGGGCGGTTCAAAATCACCCGGGGAAAGCCGTAGGGGCAGGGGTATACGGCCAAGACCCCGCGGGGCGGGCGGCCAAGTTGCCAGGCCAAAACTGAAAGATCCTCGGGGGTGGGCGGCCTCACCGGGCCAGGATCTGGTCGGCCAAGGCCCATTCCCGAAGGGAGAGCGGGGCTGGCCGTAGCGCCCCAAGCGGCCGAAACGCCGCGAGGATGAGCCTTACCCCCTCCTCCAGGGAGACGTCCCGCCCCAAAAGCGTGGAAAGATCCGCCACCGGTGCTGGCCGCGAGGGCACCCCGCTTGGCGAATACCCCGGCTGAAGGGCCCGCAACACCCTCTCCATGGGGATCACATCCGGGGAAAGGAGGAGCGTCCCGTGATGGAGAAGGGCCCCCCTTCTGAGCTGCGCGGAGCCGGAGATCTTTCTCCCCTCCACAAAAAGGCCGCCCTCCTTCGCCTCCACGGGAAGACCGAGCCGGCGCCGCAGAACCTCGGCCAACAAACCCGTGAGCTCTTCCTGGGACTCCTTCACCGAACGCCACTTCCCCGCCAGCGGCAAAAATAGGGAGAAGAGGAGGTTGCGGGGATGGTGGTAGACCGTGCCCCCTCCGGAGGGCCGCACCACCACCCGGATCCGCCAGCGCCTGGCCAGCTCCAGATCCACCTCCTCCTCCGGCCGTTGTCCCCGCCCCACCACCACACACCGGGGGTTACGCCAAATGCGGAGGGTTGGGGGCACGAGCTCCCGCCGCACCCCATCCAAAATGGCCTCCTCCAAGGCCAGATTCAGTGCGGGATCGCGAAAAGCTAGGTCAAGGAGGACGCGCATAGAAGCTCCCAATAGACCTCGGCCGCCTTGAAGGAAGTGCGGGCCAAGGGCGCGGCGACCACCGCGCGGAAACCCATGGCCTTGGCCTTCTCCGCCCAGACCGCGAACTCCGTCGGGGCCACATACCGGGCCACCGGAAGCTGGCGCGGTGTTGGCCGCAGGTACTGGCCCAAAACGAGGATGTCCACGCCCGCTTTACGCAAATCCCAAAGGGCTTCCTCCACCTCGGCCCCTTCCTCCCCAAGGCCTAAAAGGAGGGAAGACTTCGTGAAAAGCGCGGGTTTGAGGTCCTTCAGGGCCCGCAGGACGGCCAAAGAAAGGTCGTAACTGGCGCGCCGGTCCCGCACCAGGGGCGAAAGCCTCCGCACCGTCTCCAGGTTGTGCCCCACCACGTCCGGCCCGGCCTCCACCACCGCTTTTAACGCCTCTTTATCGCCGGAAAAGTCGGGGATGAGGGCTTCAACCGTCGTTTCCGGCGCGGCCTCCTTTATCGCCCGGATGCACGCGGCAAAATGGGAAGCCCCGCCGTCGGGGAGGTCGTCGCGGTCCACCGAGGTGAGGACGGCGTAGCGCAGCCCGAGCTTTTTTACCGCTTGGGCCAAGCGCTTGGGCTCAGCGGGGTCAGGAGGAAGGGGCTTCCCGTGGATCACCGCGCAAAACCGACATGCTCGGGTGCAGATGTTCCCGAGGACCATGAACGTGGCCGTTCCCGCGCCAAAGCACTGGGGGAGGTTCGGGCAGTGCGCACTTTCGCACACCGTGTGTAAACCCTCTTCGCGCAAAACCGCGCGCAGCGCCTCATAACCGGCGCGATCCGGCCTGATCTCCACCCTCAACCACGCTGGTTTAGCCATGTCCTCGCCTCTCCACCGGAGAGCTCCACCAGCTCCACTTCAAAAACCTCGGAGAAGGCGGCCAAGGCAAGAGGCTCGACCTCCTGCACTTCCAGTGCTCGGCCCAAAAGGTCAGACAAGGATACCACGAGAACATCGGTCATGCCGCAGGGCACGATCCACCGAAATCCTTTGGGATTTAGGTTCACGTTCAAGGCCAGCCCGTGGAGGCTGACCCAGCCCCGCACATGCACCCCCACAAAACCCACCTTTCCTTGGGCGTGCCAAGCTCCGGGATATCCGGGCCGGCGAAGAAGCTCCACACCCAAAGCCTTTCCTGTGCGGATCATCACATCTTCTAGCCCGTGCACGTACTCCCTTAGCCCCAAACCCAACGCCCGCAGATCGAGGATGGGATAAAGGACCAGCTGCCCCGGGCCGTGGTAGGTGGCGGCTCCGCCGCGTTCAACCGCGTAGACCTCCACCCCGAGCTTCTCCCGCTCTTCAGCGCTGAGGAGAAGATCCTCCGTTTTCGCGCTTCTGCCCAAGGTCACCACCGGCTCATGCTCAAGGGAAAGAAGAACGTCGGGGATTTTTTCCTCCCGCCGCAGGCGGTGAAGGCGGCGTTGCCATTCCAGGACCGGGCCGTAGGGAGCGCGGCCTAGCCGCAAGACCAACACAGGCCTCATCCGGGCTGGATGACGGCGATGACCTCGCCTGGGCGAACTTTTGTCCCCTCGGGCTTTCGCTTTCGCAGGACTCCGGCCACCGGGGCCTCCAGCACAAACACCGCTTTTTCCGCCTCCACCTCGGCCACCGCCTCGCCCGCCTCCACTTCCTCCCCCTCGCCCCTAAGCCAGCGCACGATGGTCACGGCTTCCACTTCCCCGAGATCGGGCACAACGAGATCCACAAACCCTCCTTCCTCTCCCATTCTACCGGGGCCGCCGCAGAAGCAGGAAGATGGCAAACGCGGTGAACACGAAGCGAAAGAGCATCAGCGGCCCCTGGGGGTTCAGGGAATAGAGCCATCCGGTGGCGAGGGGGGCCAAGGCCTCGGCTCCGGTGGCGAGGACTTGGGTGCTGGCGAAGATCCGGCCCCGGCCCACCCGCACCTGCGTGCCGATCACCGAGCGCAGAAGGGAGTAGAGCACGCGATCGGCACCTATAAGGAAAAGGCCGGGGATGAAGCCGTAGGGAAGGAGGAACAATCCCGAGCCCGCCGCGCAAAGTCCGAGGGCCATGAAGATGGCCCGGGTCTGGCTCCGCTCGCTTTCGTGGCCAAGGGGCCAGGCCAGAAGGAACTCGCCCAACGCTAAAAGGGAGCCGCAGGCGAGGATAAAGGCGCGGCCAAGACGGAAGACGTCCTCCAAAAACGGGGCGAGGAAGGGGCGGGTCCCGGCGCTGGCGGCGGAGGCAAGGGTGAGGAGGAGCAACCAAAGCCCTAACGACCGCGGGGGAAGCCGGGAAGGGGTACTTTCATGGGCCTGGGAAGGCCTTTGGGAGCGCATAAGGCCGATGAGGGTGGTGGAAGAAGCGAAGGCCAAAAAGGAGAGGAGGAAGAGCCCGCGCATGCCCACGAACTTCCACAGGGCTGCGCCCAAAAGAGGGGGGATGATGGCTCCCAAGGCGTAGCCGGAGTTGGTGAGGACGAAGGCCCGGCCCAGGCTTTCCGGGGGGACCACGTCGGCCACGTAAGCCTCCATAGCCGGCCAGCCGAAAAAGAGGGCGTAGAGGAAGACCCCGGGGATGAGTTCGGGCCAAGAGCGGGCCCGGGCATAGAAAAGCGGGGCCAGTGCCGCCAGGCCCCAATTAGCTAGCATGAGCCGCCTTCGATCAAACCGATCCGCAAGCCACCCTCCGGGAAGAAGGGTGAGGGCCATGACCCCGTACATGAGGCCCGTGAGATACCCAATCTCCTGGGGCCCGCCGCCCAAATCTCGCACATAGTTCGGCCACACAAAAAAGTACAGGCTAGACCCGCAGCTCCAAAGAACATTGGACCAAAAAAGCTTCCAAAGATCCGGGTAGGTCCGGAGAAACTGCAAATTCGCGCGGATCATGGCAAAACAAGGTCGAAGGGAACCACTTCGAGTCCGCGCTCCCGCAGCGCCTCCAAAAAAGGATTGATGCCCAAAGAGTCGCTGGCGATGTGGCCGGTGACCACGAGGTTCTTGCCCCTTCCTCCATATTCTTGGGCCAAGCGATGGGCCTCGGGGGGCCGGATGTGGATGTATAAAACCGTATCCACCCCGTGGTCAAAGAGGGCCTTGGCCACGGGATAGCCGCCGTTCGTGCCCGCTCCATGGATCACTGCCGCTTTTCCCACGGGGTTTTGGGAGTCGCCCACCACCACCTCTATCTCCGTTAAGGCGTTGCGGAATTCCCCAAAGCGCCGGCGCAAATGGCCCACAAGCTCCCCCACGGAGGCGTCTTTGGAAACTTCGCCCACCGCCTGGACCAGGCGCTTTCTTCCGATCTCATCAAGCGGTGTGTGAATGTTCATGTACGCGATTCCCAGGGCGCGGGCGAGGGCAGGAAGCCGAAGGTAATTGCGGGCATGGTTAGCTAGGCGGTTTTCCCGCACAAGCTCCGCGGCCGCCGCTTGGGCCACATCCACGGGAACGCCATAGCCCACCATCAGCTCCACCTGCCGCCAAAGGACCTGCCAAAAATTCAAGGCGGAAAGGCCTCCGGGCGGATGGTGGGTGATCACAAGGTCAAACCCCTCTTCCTTGGCCCAAAGCAGCTCTGGCGCCTCAAGATCGATCCCCACCAACACCCGCTTAATTCCTGCGCCCGGGACATGGACGGCGCTATCCGCGGGAACTGCGGAAAGGCCGGCCATTCGCAGGGCAAGCTCCATGATCTCTTCGGTTCGCATAAACCCCCTTTCTTTGCCGCCGGGCTAACGGCCGCGCAGCCCCAAAGAACGAAGAAAAAGCTGAGCGGCCTTCTCCACTTTTTCCGCAAGCAAAAGGGCCTCGTCCAGGGTTCGCCCCACGGTCACCGGGCCGTGGCGGGAAAGGAGGACGGCCCGGCCCTTCCCCAGGGCGGCCACGGCCCGCTCCGCCAGCTCCCAGGTCCCAGGCGGCGCGGGCTCCGCCACCGGGATTTCCCCACAAAAAAGGATCAGCCCCTCATCGTGGATGATCGGAAGGGCCCGGGAAGAACAGGCCACGGCCGTAGCGTACGGGGAATGGGTGTGCACCACAGCCCGCACCTCCGGCCGCGCCCGCAAAATGGCCACGTGCATCCGCCACTCCGAGGAGGGCCGGCCAAAGCCCCGCACACGCCCTTCCCCGTCCATGGCCACCACCTGGGCGGGCCGCAACCGGTAATACGGAATGCCTGTGGGCGTGATAAGGATCGTCTCCCCGACGCGCAGGGAGACGTTTCCGGAGCTATGGGAAATGAGGCCGAGTTCTCCGAGGGCCCGGTAAGCCTGGGCCACCTTAATCCGAAACGGTTTTAGGGATGGTGTGGGCATAGGGTGGACGGATCACCCCTTTCTCCGTGACGAAGGCCGTGACGAGCTCTCCGGGCGTGAGGTCGAAGGCGGGATTCCAGGCCCGTGCTCCCCCCGGGGCCAACTGGAACCCATAGGGCCGCAACACCTCCTCCTCCGGCCGCTCCTCAATGGGGATCTCTTCCCCAAAAGAAAGGTCAAGGTCGAAGGTGGAGGTGGGCGCCACCACGTAGAACGGGACCCGATGCCGCTGGGCAAGCAGGGCAAGAACATAGGTGCCCACTTTGTTAGCGAAATCGCCGTTTTTGGCGATCCGGTCGGCGCCGACAAGAACCGCGTCCACCTCGCCCCGGCGGAAAAGAAGGCCGCTGGCGAAATCCGCGAGGACCCGGAAGGGAAGCCCTTCCCGCAGAAGCTCCCAGGCCGTGAGCCTGGCCCCCTGCAAAACGGGCCTGGTCTCGCAGACGTACACCATCCGCAGTTTTCCCTTGGCCCAGGCGGTGCGGATGACGCCCAGGGCCGTGCCATGCCCGCCTGTGGCCAGGGCCCCGGTGTTGCAGATGGTGAGGACCCGCGCGCCCTCCGGAAGAAGGTCGGCCCCCAGCTCTCCCATGCGCAGGTTGGCGGCAATGTCCTCCTCATGGATCCGCGTGGCCTCGGCAAGAAGTCTTTCAGGAAGTTCTTCTTCGGCAGAGCAGGCCTGGAAGGCGCGGGCCATGCGCTCCAGGGCCCAAAAGAGGTTCACGGCGGTGGGCCGCGTCCTTCCCAGCCCTTCGTGGGCTTCCTGGAATTCCTGGGTCGGGGTGCGGCCGGGTTTGGGGCGCAAGGCCGCCAAAACCAGGCCGTAAGCAGCGGCGATGCCGATGGCCGGGGCACCCCGTACCCGCATCGCCCTGATCGCCTCGGCCACCTCCTCCCAGGTTCGCAGGCAAAGCCAACGCTCCTCCCAAGGAAGCCGGGTTTGGTCGAGGAGGACCACGTGGTCCTCCTCCCAGAAGACCGGGCGGATCATCGGCCCTCTTTCAAATAAGGCTTGCCCAAGGCTTTGGGCACGTTGGCCCGGCCGAGGAAACCGGCCAGGACCACCACGGTAAGAAGGTAGGGGAGGATGATGGAGAACTGCGAGGGGATATAGGTTTGAAGGCGCATCTGGAGGGCATCGACCAGGCCGAAGAAGTAGGCCGCGGCAAGGGCCGGAAGGGGACGGTAGTTTCCCACCACCATCGCGGCGATCCCGATGAACCCCCGCCCACCCACCATCCCCTCCGTGAACCGGCCGAGGTTATTGAAGAGGAAGGAACCAGCAAGCCCGCACAAAACTCCGTTTAGGATCGTGTAAAGAAGGCGAGTGCGGTTAACGTTGATGCCGGCGGTGTCGGCCGCATGAGGATGTTCTCCCACCACCCGCAGCCTCAGCCCCCAAGGCGTGTGGAAAAGATAGATCTGGGCGAGGCAGACAAGGAGAACGCTCAAGGCCACGAAGATCCAGGGGTTCATGATCGTGGCGGAAGGGGAGGTTCCCCGCCAGCCCCAGAGAATGCGGGTGGAGAAAAGGGCGCCCCCGCTGACCAAAAGGTTCACGGCCACCCCGCTTACCACGTGATCGGCCCGCAAATACACGGCCCAGGCCGCGTGCAAAAGGCCAAGAAAAGCCCCCACCGCTAGGGCGGAAAAGAGGGCCAACGTTGGGCTTCCTGTGAAATAAGCGACGATGGCGGTGACGAGGGCTCCCGCCAAGACCGTTCCCTCCACACCTACGTTGATGACGCCGCTTAGCTCAGAAAAAGTCTCACCTAGCGCCACGAGCGCGATCGGCGTGGCCAGCCGCAAAGCGGAAAGAAAAAGGTCAAGGCTGAAAATGGACAAGGACCCTCCTTTCCCGCCTGATCCGCCGGAATAGCCGGAAAAGTTCGGGAGCCACGACGAAAAAGATCACGATCCCCTGGAGGACGGAGGCGAAGTCCGCGGGAGCCACGCCGGCCCGGTCCATGCCCATGCCTCCCGCCCGCAGGGCGCCGATGAGGATGGCCGCAGGGATGACGGCCAGAGGATGGGCCCGGGCGATGAGGCCGCCGGCGATCCCGTCCCAGCCATATCCGGGCGAGAAGAACTCGATGAAGCGGCGGTGGGTCCCCAGCGCCTCCGCCGCCCCACCTAAACCCGCCAGGGCTCCGGCCAAGGTCAGGGCGAGGATCATCGTCCTTGGCACGTCAATCCCCGCGTACTGCGCGGCCCTTGGGTTCTGTCCCACCGCCCGCAGTTCATAACCCCTGGGCGTGCGGAAAAGGAAGTACCAAAGAAGAAGGCTTAAAAGCCCGGCGATGACCAGGCCCCAATGGAGCTGCATCCCCCGCACGAAGCGGGGAAGCTCAGCGCTTGTGAGGATGCGCACGGTCTGGTTGGCCCATTGGGTCCCGTGGTATGGTCCGCGGGGCGAGACGAGCCAGCTTGTGAAGTAAATGGCGGCGTAGGAGAGCATCATGGTGGAGACGAACTCGTTGGTGCCGCGCCGGGCCCTGAGCCATCCCGGGATGAACCCCCAAAATGCTCCAGCTAAGGTCCCCACAACCAGGGCCACCGCGGTGTGGAGGCGCGGAGGAAGCACAAAAGTGAAGCCGGCCCAGGCCCCGAAGAATGCGCCCATATAAAGCTGGCCCTCCGCCCCGATGTTGAATAGCCCGGCCCGGAAGGCGATGAGGAAGGACAAAGAGGTAAAGATGATGGGGGTGGCCTGGGTCAGGGTTTGGAAGAGGCGGTATTGGTCGCCGAAGGCTCCCCGCAGGAGTTCCCGATACACCGCGCCCGGGGAAAGCCCGGAAAGCTGGGCCACCAGAGCCCCGATACCAAAAGCCAAAGCCAAAGAGGCGAGGACAAGAACCAGTTCCCTAGCGAGCCGCAACTTTGCCCCCAAGCATGGCAAGGCCCAGCTCGTGTTTGTCCGCCTCCTCCCGCGGCCAAATTCCCACGATCTCCCCGCGGTACATGACGGCCACTCGATCCGCCAGCATCAAAATCTCGTCCAAATCCATGGAGACGAGGAGTACCCCGCGCCCCCTTTCCCGAAGCTCAAGGAGCCTTTCCCACACGAACTCCATTCCCGCCACATCGAGGCCGCGCGTGGGCTGGTGGGCCACCACCACTTTTGGGCTCCGCCCAAGCTCCCGGGCCAGGACCACCCGCTGCTGGTTCCCTCCGGAGAGGCTCTGGGCGGGGACGCGCACGGAGGGCGCCGCGATGGAGAACGTGCGCACCGCCTCCTCCGCGTAGCGGAAGATGCGCCGGCGGAGCTGGGCCCAAGGACCGAGGGCGAACCCGTCCTCCCGCTGACGTCCCAACACCACGTTCTCCGCCAGGGAAAAGGTGAGGATTAAACCGGTGGCTTGACGATCCTCGGGGATGTGCACAAGCCCCAGCCGGGCCAACTCCCGGGCGGAAAGGCCGGTGGCCTCTTTCCCCTCCACGTAGACCTTCCCCGCCTTGGGCGGCCTGAGCCCGGTGAGGGCTTCCACCAACTCCTTTTGGCCGTTTCCCTCCACCCCGGCGATCCCGAGGATCTCGTGATCGAAAAGGGAAAAAGAGACGTTGCGCACCGCGGGAAAACCTCGATCATCGTGGACGGTGAGGTTCTCCACGCGCAGAAGCTCCTTTCCCTCCCTTTGGACGGGCTTCGGCTGCACCCGAAACACCACTTCCCGGCCGACCATCATCTCCGCGAGCTTTTCGGGGGTGGCCTCGGAGGTGGGCACCGTCCCCACCCTTTTGCCCTTGCGCAGCACCGTCACCCGGTCACAAATGGCCATGGCCTCGTGAAGTTTGTGGGTGATGAACACCACGGCCTTGCCCTGGTCGCGGAGCGCCCGAACGGTTTTAAAAAGGGCCTCCACCTCCTGTTCGGTGAGCACCGCGGTGGGCTCGTCAAGGATGAGGATCTCCGCGCCGCGATAGAGGGCCTTGAGGATCTCCACCCGCTGCTGCTCGCCCACGGAGAGCTCCTCCACCCGGGCCTCGGGGTCCACAGAAAGCCCATACTCCTCCACCAGGGCCTCGATCCTCTTTTTCATCCCCTCGCGGTCGAGGAAGGGCCCGCGGCGCGGCTCCCAGCCCACGGCCATGTTCTCCAGAACCGTGAGCCTCGGCACAAGCATGAAGTGCTGGTGCACCATGCCGATGCCAAGCCTTATGGCCACGGAGGGGCTTCTTATGCGCACGGGTTCCCCGCGCACGTAGATTTGGCCGGAATCGGGCTGATAAAGCCCGTAGAGGATACTCATGAGCACGGTCTTTCCGGCCCCGTTTTCCCCCAAAAGACCGTGCACTTCCCCAAAGGAAAGGGAGAAGTCGATGCCGGCGTTGGCCACCACCCCGGGGAAGCGTTTCACGATCCCCTCCATCCGCACAGCCTCGGCCGGCATCGACTCCCCCTTCCTTTTCACTCGTGCTCGATGATTATGGTCCCCTCCAGGATGCCCTTCGCCGCCTCCACGACTTTGTCCAGGATCCATTCAGGGATATCCACTTCGGAGTAGCTGGCCACCACATAGGGCGGGAATTTGTCGACCTTGCCCACAGCTATGCCCGTTCCGATCCGGGATTCGGAGACCATGCCGTACACGATCACCCCGGGCTTCCACGTGCCCTCCACGGCCTTCATGATCTCCGTGTACACCGCGAGGTCCACCCGTTTGAGCCCGGAGGCGATGATCACGTCCGCGTGCTCGGGTGTGGACCAGGCCTGATCCACGTCGGTGCCCATGGCCCACCAAACCCCGGGGTTCTCCTCGGCGGCGGCGAACACGCCAAGATGGGATTTGCCGGCGGCCCCGTAGATCACGTCCGCCCCGGCCTGGTACATCTCAAGGGAAAGCTCCTTCCCCAGGGTCGGGTTGTTCCAAGCGCCGACATAGCGAACGAGCACATCCTCCGGCCTTATCGCGGGGTTGGCCCACCGCGCGCCCTGGGAGAAGCCCTGGTAGAAGCGGCGAATGAGGGGGATGTCCATCCCGCCCAGCATCCCCACCTTGTTCGTCCTCGTCCAAAGGCCGGCCACGACACCGCACAGGAACGCCTCCTCCCAGTCGTTGAACACCACGGAGGCCACGTTGGGCACAGCCGCCACGGCGTCGATCACCACGAACTTCTGATCCGGATAGTCCGGGGCCACCTCTTCAAGAACGGGAGCCTGGTCAAAGCCGATGCACACGATGATCGTGTACTCCCCGGTGCGGGCGAACTCCCGCTGGTATCCCTCGTAGTCGGCGATGGAGCGGGGCTCCACATAGGAGAAGATCTGTTCCACTGGGACACCGAAGCGCTCCGCCAGCTCTTTTGCCGCCCGTTCCGCACCCCAAAAGCTCTGATCGTTGAAGGAGCGATCGCCAAGGCCACCGGTGGCCAGAATGAGGGCGATTTTGGGAACGCCCGCGGCCACGGCCCAAAGGCCCGCCAAAACCAAACCCAATACTAGCACCGCTATTTTGCGCATCCCAACCTCCTTTCAGTTTTCAAAGGCTTTCCAAAAAGGCCTTTTCCCCCTCTCACCTCCCTTCACCTTCGGATGATCCGGCCCTCCACCTGCGGAGCGACCGGGGAGTGGGCTTGGATGTACTCCGCCAAAACCTCGTAGTCCACAAAGCCCAGGTTCCACACGTTCTTGGCCTCCCGGAACATCTCGTAGCCGTCGCCGCCCTGGGCGAGGAAGTTGTTCGTGGCCACGCGATAAGTGGCGTTCCGATCAAGCGGCTGCCAGGTTCCATCCAGGAAAACCTCCACCGAGACGATGCGCGAGCCCGGGGGCTGGGTGGAATCCCACACGAAGCGGAGGCCAGCTACGTGGGGGAAGCGGCCCGCCGTCCTCTCCACCTGGGAAACCCCGTTCTCCAATGCCCGCCAGATCTGGTCGCCGGTGAGCTCGAGGACGACGAGATAGTTCCCAAATGGCAGGATGCTCAGACAATCACCGAACGTCACCGGGCCGGCGGGAAGGGAGGCGCGAATTCCTCCGCCGTTCTGGATGGCGATCTGTGCGCCGGCCACCCGGGCCTTCCAAAGAAGCGCGTCGGCAATGAGGTTCCCAAGGTTTGTCTCCTCGCTGCGAACCTTGGCCCGCTCGCCCTCGAGGTACACCTTGGTCTCCCCGACCACCCGGGCTTTTAGGGCTTCGATGGCCTCCCGAAACACCGCGAGTTTTTCCTCCGCGGCGGGGTGGGGAGAAACATCCTTTGTGGGCAAAAGCTCTCCTTCCCAGGCCACCACGTTCCCAGCGGGGTCGAAGGTGAGGAAGAGCCGGCCCAGGTATTGGGCGTTCTCCCCGGCCTGTACCACCAAAGTCCGCACGGGCTCATCGCTTACGCTCACAAGGTCGCGGATGGCCGCAAGCCGCGCGGGCCCGATCCCTGGGACCTGGAGAAGATCCTCAACCCTCTGGAACGGGCCCTTCGTCTCCCGCCACTCGACGATCCTCTTGGCGATGGTGGGGCCTATGCCCGGCAGGGCCTCCAGCTCCTCCTGGGTGGCGGTATTCACGTTGAGGAGCTTTTTCTCCACCACAGTGGGATACTCCACGGGCAAGGTATGGGAGTGGCCGCCCACGATTAGGTCAATCCCCGTAATGCTTTGAGCCAAAACCAGATCATTCGCCCAGCCAAGGTGGCTGAGCACGATGATCACGGAAATCCCCTGCGCGGAAAGCTCGGCCACCGCGGAGCGCACGGCAGGGATGGGATCGGTAAAAGACACGTTTGGCCCGGGGCTTGAGGACCAGGCGGTGTCCGGGGTGGTGACCCCAATAATCCCCACCTGGGCGCCATCCACTTCCAGAACCACATAGGGCTTTATCTTCCCGGAGAGGAAGGGCTCGGCGGAGACGTCACAGTTCGCGGAAAGGAGGGGAAAGCGCACGAGGTCGGCAAAGCGAGCAAGTCCCGCTGGGCCCTCGTCGAACTCGTGGTTCCCAAGGGCCATGGCGGAAACCCCCACTAGGTTCAGGATCTCCGCGTCAGCCAATCCCTTGTGCACTGTAAAGTAAAGCGTGCCCAAAAACTCGTCTCCCGCGTGGAGGAAAAGGGCGTTTGGGTGGTCTGCGCGAATTTTCTCCGCCAAGGTCATCACTTTGGCCAACTCCTCAAGATGGGAATGCACATCGTTCACGTGGAGGAGGAGCAAATTCCATTGAGAGAAAGCAAAAAAGCCGAAGAACATCACCGCTAAAACCAAGAAAACTCGCCTCATACGGCACCTCCTTGGGGAAAGAGCTTAAGGAGGCGGGCGAGGGCGTTTAAAGCGACTTCAATTTCCTGATCCACCGCCTTTCGCACCACCTCCCGATGTGGATTATAGTCGCCCAAAACAGCCCTGCGGGCATCGCCGTCGATGGCGAGGATGGCCCCGGCGCGGGCTCCCCGCAGCTGGGCCACGCAGAAAATCGCGGCACACTCCATTTCCACGGCCAAAGCCCGGCATTGGGCGTAGGTGTCCAGGCCCAAATCCAAAACGCCCCGGTAGAAAGCATCCAGGGTCACGACCACCCCTCGATGGGCAGGAAGGCCCAGATTTTGGGCCTCCGCAAAGAGGGCCCAAGCGACCTCGGGATCGGCCAGGGCCGGAAATTCCAGGGGGAGGAGGCGGGGGGTTGTGCCCTCGGCCCGGGCCGCTCCCAGGGCCACCACAAGATGCCCGTCTTTTACGTGATCCTGAAGGGACCCCGCCGTGCCCACCCGGATGAGGATCCTCGCGCCCGCCCGGATCGCCTCCTCCGCGCAGATGGCCGCACCCGGCGCCCCAACCCCAGTGGAAACTACACCCACGGGAACGCCTTTCCAAAAGCCCCGGTAGGAATGAAATTCCCTGTTTTTCGCCAGCTCCTCAGCCTGCTCAAGCCGCTCGGCAATGCGGGCCGCCCGGGCCGGATCACCAGGAAGAAGCACGCCTTTAGGAAGGGCACCGACTTCCACCCGAAGCGCGGGAAGGACCATCTTGAAAATCTATCCCCCTCGGCCCAACTTGTCAAACACCCAAACAGGTTCCCCGGGTAAACTACTGGTTGTGTCCCCGAAGGTTGCGGTGATCGGCGGCTCCGGGATCTATCAGCTTGGGCTCCTTTCGGACGTGCAAGAGGTGAGGAAAGCCACGCCCTATGGTCTTCCCTCCCCAGGCCTTGGTGTGGGCCGCATTGGGGCGGTGGAGGTGGCCTTCCTTCCCCGCCACGGCCGGGAACACCAGTTTCCACCCCACCGCGTCCCCTACCGCGCCAATATCTGGGCCCTCCATGCGCTTGGGGTGCAAAGGATCATCGCCCTCTCCGCCATGGGCGGGCTTCGCGCCCACTACGAGGTGGGAGACCTCGTTCTCCCCGACCAATTCATCGACTGGACCAAGGGCCGCTCCTCCACCTTCTTCGACGGCCCGGAGGTGGTGCACACCTCCATGGCCGAGCCCTTTTGCCCAGAACTTCGGGAAATTTTGAAGAAAACCGGGGAAGGGATGGGCTTGCCCCTCCATCAAAAAGGCACGGTTTTGGTCTTCGAGGGGCCGCGCTTTTCCACTCGCGCTGAGTCCCGGCTTTATCGGGACGTTTTCGGGGCCGACCTCCTCTCCATGACCCTTGTTCCGGAGATCGTCCTCGCCCGGGAGCTGGGGATGTGTTATGCCACCGTGGCGGTGGTCACCGACCTCGACGTGTGGGGGGCGGAGCCGGTGCGGCACGAGGAGGTGGCGCGGGTGATGAAAGAAAGCCTCCCCAAGCTCGGGGAGCTTTTGCGGCAGGCTCTGCCGCAGATCCCCATGGAACGGACCTGCCCCTGTGGAAAAAACGAGGGGAGGGAAAAGTAGGTGCTGCTTTTGGTGCCCGCGGATTCCCCCTCTTGGGCCCTCGCCGCCTGTGCCGAACTCCCTTACCCGGCGGCCCTCCTCCGCATGGGCGGAAAAATCTCCCCCGCTTTTCTTTTGCGCTTCCCCCTCATCTTGGAACCCACGGAAATCCCGTGTTTTTCGCGAAAAAACGACCTCGTTTTGGTCTCCCCGGAGTACCCTCGGATCGCGTGGGCCAAGGGAAAGGGGCTCCGCGCGGTATGGCTAAACCCCCAGCGGATTCCATGCCCGGCCGTTCATCCCCTGCACGATCTGGAGATCCGGGAGCTTGAGGAGCTTCGCGGGCCTCTGTCCTTTTCCTTGCCGGACATCGCCGAGGCCCTGGAGATCCTCCGCGCCTACGGGGTACCAGAGGGCGTGGTGCGGCACTCTGCGGCCGTGGCCGGCGTGGCCCATTTCCTTGGGGAAAAGCTCCGGGAGAAGGGGGTTAAGTTGGACCCCCTTTTGGCCCACCGCGGAGGGCTTTTGCACGATCTTGACAAAATCCAAAGCCTAAAAGAAGGCAGCGAGCACGGGGAAAAGGCCGCAGAAATCCTCAGGGATCTGGGCTATCCCGCCCTTGGGGAAATCGCCCGCCGGCACGTCTTGCGCCCGGGCCAGGCCCCGCGCACGTGGGAGGAAAAGCTCGTGTTTTACGCCGACAAAATCGTAGAGGAGGAAAAAGTGGTGGGCCTGGAAGGTCGCCTGGCCGCACTACACGCCCGCTATCCCCAATTTCATGGGGAAATAGCCGCGGGCGCGCCCCTCCTCCGGGAGATCCAAAGGGAGATCCTTGCCATTTTGGACGCCAGTGAGCCCGAGCTTTTGGCCCGCCTGCGGGAGCTCCCCTTGCACCTTCCTTTTTGTTCCGAAAGCTAAGCCCCACTAAGATCTGCCAAGGAGGAATCCATGAGGAGGTTTAGGGTTTTCCTCGTTTTTCTAGCGGGAATGATGCTTGCTGGCTGCGGCCTTTTTCCGGAGCCTCCTCTTTCTCCCCCCACGGAAGCTCCGGCCCTTTCCGCCTCCTTTGGCGCGTTCCCTGACTCCATAGCCCTTTCCTGGCCGTCCGTAAGCGGCGCCACCACCTACAAAATTTTCCGGGCAGAAAGGGAAGAGGGGCCTTATGCCCCGATTGCCGAGATGTCAAGACCAGAATACTCCGACAACGTAGGGGAGGAAAACCAAGGCAAGTGGTACTGGTACAAGGTTTTGGCCTGCAACGCCGCGGGGTGCGGCCCGGAATCCTCCCCCGCCCGGGGCTATGCCGGCCGCCCACCCAAGCCGGAAAACGTCCAAGCTAGCCAGGGAACTTACCCGGACAAAATCGTAATCTTCTGGGACCCTATGCCCGGTGCCACCCACTACCATGTGTTCCGCGACCGCGTGCCTGACGGTACCTACTCTCACATCGTAGCCCAAAACATTCCGGAGAACGCTGTGGAAGACGAAAAAGTCAACCCGGCCACGTGGTATTGGTACAAAGTTGTCGCTTGTAACGATTTTGGCTGTAGTGTGCTTTCCGAGGCCGCCGGGGGATATTGCGGAAGTTACCCAATTCCGTTTGGGGCTTTAGAAGATGCGGAGTGATCTAAGGGAGCAAGCGGAGGTCTGGGAGAGGATGTTCTTGCAGACCCCGGAGGAAAGGCCTTGGGCAGAACGCGATTGGTCTTGGCTTATAGGACGTCTGCGCAGTGAGGGCGCGGGGAAAGTCCTGGATCTTGGCTGCGGGCGGGGACACTGCAGTGTGGCTTTGGCCCGGGCGGGATTTTCGGTCACCGCCATCGACATCTCCCAGATCGCCGTGGAGCGGCTGCGTGCGCGGGCCGCGGAAGAAAATCTTCCCATCGAGGCCTTCGTGTGCCCAGCCCAAACGCTACCCCTCGATCTTCGCTTCGACGCGGTGATCGCTAACTCCGTCCTGGATCATATGTTCAAGGAAGAGGCCCAGGAGGCCATGCGCCGCATCCGCATCGTCCTCCGCCAGGGCGGCCTCCTCCTTTTGGGGATGGACGGCCCGCCCGATGAGGAGGACCAAAATTACCCGCACATCGTCTTTCCCGATGGAACCTGGCAGTTTTTGGGCGGAAGGCGCGACCGCATGCTTTGGCGCTTTTGGACGGATGGGGAGATCGAGGAGCTCCTTTCCGGCTTTCGCATCGAGGAGCGGGAGGTGCGTCCCAATGGACGCCGCCGCTTTTGGGCCAAAAAACTTTGAGCGCCTCTTCCCCGCCATAAAGACAGAGGTGGAGGAGCGCGGAAAGTCGGCGCTGGTGGTCCTTGTGCACAAGCTTCTCCATACCGGGCTCGCCAAGGCTTTGCCGGAACTTGCGAGCCCCAAAGATCGTGCCTCCGACGTGGCCAATGAGCTTTTTGTGCGCATCCTTGCTGGGAACTTGCGAGGCTTTGGCACAAGCGATTCCCAGAAAGCCGCGACCTTCGGGGCTTCAGCCGTGGCCTTTTTGTTTACACCGCGGAGGAACAGGAAAAGGCAAACCTTTAGGCGGGATGCGCTAAAGCGCGCAGAGCCTGAGCAAGAAGACGCACCCGTTCCGAATCCACCGGCTCTTCCACAATCCCGCCCCGTTTGAGCCAGGTGCCCACAATAAACCCATCGGCCCCACGAAAATCCTTAACGTTTTGGGGATTGACCCCGCTTCCCACAAGGACGGGAAGGCCGCTTTCTTTTTTGACAACCTCCACGTCCTTCGCTGAAGGAGGGGCGCCGGTGGCTTTGCCCGTGATGATGAGGGCATCCGCCAAGTTTCTCGCCGCGTCCCGTGCGGCATCTCCCAGGTCGCCAAAATGAAAGGCGTGTTTTACGTGCACGTCGGCGAATACCGCCACCTTTGCCCCCAAAAGCTTGCGTAGGGAAAGGACTTCCCGGGCACAGCCCTCGAGCAGGCCCTGGTCTGTGAGGGCCACCCCGGAAAACACGTTCACGCGGATGAAGGAAGCGCCGGCAGCGTGGGCGATGCTCAAGGCCGCGGGGCCATCGGAGCGCAGAACGTTTACCCCAATGGGGATCTTCGCGGCCCGCACAAGTTCCCGGACAAGCACGGCCATCTGGGCCACCGTGGCTTTGTCCGCGTATTTCCTAAACGGACGGTCCCCGAAATTCTCGACGATGGCGGCGTCCGCTCCGCCCTCTTCCAACGCGGAAAGATCACAAAAAGCGCGCTCAAGGACGGCATCCAAGGGCTCGCCCTTGTTTTTGGGCGAGCCGGGAAGGGGCAGAAGATGGATCACCCCGATGAGCGGCGGCCGCTTTGGAAAAAGTTCCTCCCACATACAGGACATTTTACGGCCAGTGGGGGGCCAAAAGCTTTTCCAGTTCAGAGCGCACACGCTCCGGCATGGCCTGGAGGAGATGAGCCACGGCAAAAGGGGTGGGAAAAATTCCCGCTGCTGCCAGGGCACCGAGGAGGTTGCCCAACCCGGCCTGCGCCAACACGCTTCCTCCCCAAAGGTTTCCCGCGATGACGCCGGCGTTGAAGGCATCGCCAGCCCCTACGGGATCGCGAACCTCTACGCTGATCGCCGGAACAAGGTACACCCTGTCCTCCTCCCCTGCCACGCAACCCTCCTCGCCGCGTTTGAGGAACACCCGGCGTCCAAAATCTTTTAACCGCAAAAGTTGCTGCTCCGAAGAGCCCTCTCCCACAAGGGCCACCGCTTCGGCGCGGTTGGGAAGAAAAACGTCCACAACGCCAATCCCTCGGAGGAAGTCCGCATGCCCGTGGACGGCGACCATCCCTGGGTCCACGCTCACCGGGATTTTTCTCTCTTTTGCCTCCTCCAAAGCCTCTTCCACGGCGGCGCGGGAGCCCGGGGCGAGGAGGGCGTAGCCGGAAATGTGTAGCCAAGCCGCTTCTTTAAGCCAACCATCGGGAAGGGGCGGAGAGAGGAGGGAATTGGCCCCGCGGCTGGTAAGGAGGGTCCGCTCTCCTTGGGCATCTACAAGAGCGCAACAAAGACCAGTGCTCGCGGGATACCGCCTGACGAAAGTTGTGCAAACTCCGGCTTTGGCGAGTTCCGCCAAGGCCAGGTCGCCCAGGGGATCGTCTCCCACCGCCGTAAAAAGCCGCACCTCGAAGCCCAAACGGGCCAGCCACCGGGCGGTGTTCGTTGCCGAACCGCCGAGGCGCAGCGTGGCTGCGTCCGCCAAAACCTCCCCGCCTCGCCGGGGAAGCCGGGGTATGGCCCACACCAAATCCCAGTTAAGGTCGCCCAAAACGGCAATGGCCACGCTCATCGCCGCCCACCATGCTTGCCCGCTCGGCCCCCAAAGGTTAACCCGAAACTTCTTGGGCTCGCCTTTCACCCACTTTCCACCTTTTTCTGGTAAAATATAATGGAGGTGGCCGCGATGAAGTGGGCCAAAGGGAGCTTCTTCTTTTTCTTCCTTTCGGGCCTGGTGGCCATGGCCCAGTCTGTCCCGGATGTGTTCGCCGTCTTGCAGGGAAACCCCGCTATCCCCCAAGCTCTTATCCAGCGCCTGCGCCTCTTTTTTGAAGCCGCTTTCGAGGAAGGAATGATCATTCCCGCACAAGCCCTTGAGCTATTGGGCGCCGTGGGCTGGCAGGAGCTTAGCCCTGAAAACGACGTGGGCTTTGCCGCCCACGCCCTAGAGCTAGCCCTCGTGGCCTTAAGCAGCGGAGGTGTCCCCTATGAAGAAGTGCTGACTACGCTTAAGGCGGCGTTTCAAGAAGGAGCCATGGGGCCTTTGGCCGCAAGTAAGGTATCGTCTAATCTTTCCGCGTTGACCCAGGCTTTGGTCAGGGCGAGGACGGAAAACATGGAGCGAATTATGGCCCACGTAGCCGAACGCGTTCAGAACGGGGTACCACTTGCTGCGCTAAGCCGGGTTTTCTTCCGGCTCTGGGCCACCCAAGCGCCAGCAGATGAGATCCTAAAGGCAGTGGAACACGTGCCCGCCGGCGGTCCTCCGGCCTGCATCTCTCCTGAAAAGCCCGACGAAGAAGAAAAGCCCGGAAAGGGCCGCGGCAGAAACCGCTAGCAGATTGTAAAAAACGAAGTCTCTGGGGTTAGTGGCCCAGCCGGGGGCGGTATTCCAGCACCAAAACGGCGCCAAGTTCGGGCACGAACTGGAAGCCCCGCCGGGTGAGGAACCGGAAAATCCAGGGAGCTGCGACCATCGCGGCGATGATCCTTTGCCCCCTTTCCTGCGCCCAAGCATGGGCAAACTGAAGAAGCATTTCTAAAGCCCCCTCTTCTCCATCCAGAAAGGCCAAGGCGGCAATGGCCGCAGGGGTGTAGGGATCAGGAACGAGGATGAGAAGCCCTTGGGGAGGGGCACCCACGGAGAAAAGCGCCTCTTTGTCCGCAAGTCCCGCAAGGAGTTCGGGGCTCAAGGTGCAAAAACGCCAGCCCAATCCGATGAGGCCCCGGCCCTCCTGAAGGGCCTGGGAGGCGCGCAGAAATTCCCACGCCTCTTTGGGATCAGGTTTTTGCGGTGTTAAAGTGTTCTCCGGACGTCGTACATCCGCCTCAAGGTACAAAAAGCGGGCGACCTCGCGGAACCCCAATTCCCTGGCGATGTGGATGCTGGCGTCATTGGCTTCCACGGTGGCTAGCCGGATTACCTGGGGACGCTGGGCCAAAGCCAGGTCCAGTTGGGCCCGGGCCAGTGCCTTCGCAACCCCCTTGCCCTGGTGATCGGGATGGACCCGCAGGCCCTCAAGCCAAAGCTCGCCCGGGGCAAGCTCCGTGGTCTTGGCAAACCCCACCACTTCCCCGCAAAGCTCGGCCACGACGAGCCCGCCTTCGGCGAGCCACCGGTCCAACACGAAAGGCACGTAATCCTCGCCCTCCCAAATCCTCTGGGAGATGGCGAGGATCCGCTGGCGATCCGCCCATGTAGCCGGCCGCACGTTGACGCCTACAGCCATTGCGGTCTTCGCAGGCCTTGGGGATTGTGCAGGAAAAGCCGGGGAAAGACAATCTGGTTACTTTGGCGCCATGCGGATAAAAGCCAAGCCCGAAGATTTTCGGGTGGAGGAACTTTTGGGGATTTCCCCAGAAAAGCGCGGGCCCTACGCCCTCTTTCGCGTGGAAAAGCGCAATCTCACCACCCTTGAGGCTCAGGTTCGTCTTGCCAAAAGGCTTGGCCTTCCTCCCTCGGCCATTCAGTTCCCAGCCCTCAAGGACAAAGTGGCCGTGGCTGTTCAGCATTGCACAGCGAAAGTGGGAAAAGGCCGAGTCCTAAACCAAATCCATGGGTCTGGTTTCTCCGCTACCCTTGTGGGCTTCCTCCCCCGCCCCTTAGGGCCCAAGGATCTTTGGGGGAACCATTTCACAGTGGTCCTGCGGGACATCCCCCAAGAGGAGGTTGAGCGCGTCCGCGGGCGATTTCAGCTCCTTGCCCACGAAGGGCTCCCCAATTACTTCGACCTCCAGCGCTTCGGCTCCTGGAGCGCAAAACTCGGATTTCCTGGAAAACACCTTCTTTTGGGGGATTGGGAAAAGGCGCTGTGGGCGTATCTCGCGGAGCCTTTGGCTGGCGACCCGCCGGCGGTTTTGCAATTCAAGAAAGTCGCCCGGGAAAAGTGGGGGGATTGGAAACGCCTTAAGGAGGAGGCACCACGGGGAAATCTCAGAAGTGTCCTCACTTTCCTTTGTGACCACCCGAAAGAATACAAGCGCGCCGCAAACCTCATCACCCCGCGCGTCCTCTCCCTTTGGCTTTCCGCTTACCAAAGTTACCTTTGGAACAGGGCCGCCTCCCTCCTCATCGAAAAGCTTGCTGATGGGCTTCAGCCCTGTGAACCCTTGTCCTTCCCTTGGGGGACGGTGCACATCCCCGTCTATCCCATTGTTCGGAAGCTCCGCGAAAAACTGGCAGCGCTCTCTCTTCCGCTTCCCTCGTGGAGGGCTTGGAAAAGACTTGGTGCGGAGGCGATGGCGAGCACGGCGTTGGGGCAAGTGCTGGAAGAAGAGGGCCTTTCCCCAGAAGACCTGCGGGGGCGAGGGCTCAAGCGGGCCTATCTCTCAACCGGCCTGCGGCCCCTTTGGGTCGTCCCCTCCCGGCCCATGGTGGGCGAACCTGAGCCAGACGAACTTTTTCCGAGCCGCGCTAAACTCACATGCTCCTTTGCCCTCCCACGGGGAAGTTATGCCACCCTTTTCCTGCGGCTACTTTAGCGGGCTTGCCAAAAGCCAAAGAGGGTAGCGCCTAAGGAGGCAAGAGGCGGGCTTAGAAGTAAAGCCCATTCCCAGTCGGTGAAGGAGGCCAAGGCGAAGGCGAGCCCGCTGCCCAGGCTTGCACCGAGGAACCCCCACCACGGATCGGGGGGAAGCCCGAGGTGAAAACCTGTCCAAGTAACACCTAGCCAGGCCCCCAATGTGGAGCCGGCGGCATAGCCCACGTAGGCGAAAAGCACCGGCCCAAGGAAGCCATCGACAAGGCCCAACCCGGCGGCCTGGGCCAATTTCGCTCCCAGCGCCGCCCCCAAATGCCCGCCCAAATAGCCAAAAACCGTCCCCACACCGAACGAAAGGACGGGCTCCCACGAAGCCCACACGGGCAAGAAAAGAAGAAGTGCTCCCAACGCCGAAATCCCAAGGCGCAAGGTCATGGCAGATCATACCTCGTTTTGAAGGAAAAGGCGCATGAACTTGGCGCACCCGCGGTTTGGTGTGAGGGGAGGAATTCGCGAGAATTAGAAAGATGGAGCGTTTTATTAGGCAGACGATCCTCCCCCAGCTTGGAGTGGAGGGCCAAAGGCGGCTGGGCGCCGCGCGGGTCCTGGTCGCCGGCTGTGGAGCTTTGGGCACGCATACCGCCGAGGCCCTGCTCCGCGCCGGGGTTCAGAAGCTCATTTTGGTGGATCGGGATCTGGTGGAAGTGCACAACCTGCACCGCGTATCCCTTTTTACCCCAAAGGATGTGGGGCGACCTAAAGCCGAGGCCGCCGCGGAAAAGCTGAGGACGATCGAGCCCGCGGCGGAAATCACCGCCTATGTAGCCCACCTGGACCCGGAACTAGCGGAGGAATTGGTGCCCAAGGTGGACCTCGTTGTGGATGGCCTGGACAACCTGGAGACGCGCTATCTCTTGAACGACGCTTGTGTGAAATACGAAAAACCTTGGATCTACACGGCTGTTTTGGCCACGTACGGGATGACGATGCCCATTATTCCTGGGAAAGGGCCGTGTTTGCGCTGCCTCTTTCCCAATCCGCCGGCGCCGGGGACTGTCCCCACCTGTGCCCAAGCGGGGATCCTCGGACCCGTTCCCAAAGCCCTCGCCGCCATCCAAGCCGCTACCGCCCTGGCCATGCTCGTAGAAAGCCCAGATGTTCGCCCGGGAGAGCTTTTGTACCTGGATCTGTGGCAAAGAAAGGTCCAAACCGTGCAAGTACAACGGGGAAGGAATTGCCCCACTTGTGTGGCCCGGGATTTTCAATTTCTGCAGGAAGCCTCACGCTCGGCCACCCTCTGCGGAAACGCCGTGCAAATCCTCCCGCGGAGGAAAGAAAAGCTCGATCTTTTGGGCCTTAGGGAGAGGTTGGCGAAGCTGGGGAGAGCCGAGGTCCGAAATGGGCTACTTTTTGCGGAAATAGAGGGCGTTTCGTTCACGGTCTTTCCGGACGGGAGGGCGCTAATAAAGGGCGTTTTAGATCCAAACAGGGCGCAAGCCCTCTACGACCAATTCATCGCCCGCTGAGCCGGCCCACAAGCCAGGCGAGGAAAAAGAAAAGGGCAACAAGGGCCAGGGGCACGAGCATCATGGGCCAGGCCAGCCGCCAGAGGGCCTTTTTCTGCTCGGCGGTGAGCTCTACTCTTTTGGGATAGCGAATTTCCAGGCGCCGCGCCTTCTTCAGCATCTTCACGGACTCCGAGATCTTCCCCTGTTTTCGGTACACCACGCCTAGGTTATGGTGGGCGGAAGCATGGTGTGGATCCTCTTGGATCGCCCGCTGGTAGGCGTATTCGGCGCGGGATAGATCGCCGGCATCGAAGTACACGTTCCCCAGGCGGAAATAGATCGTGGCCTTTTCTTCGCCGTAGCGCAAAAGGTCCACAAGGAGGTCAATGGCCTCCTTATAGCGCTTCTGGCGGCGCAGTTCCTCCGCGTGCTCGAGGGCCTCCCGCACCAGCTCCCGCCGGGCGCTAGCCGTCAGCTCAGCGGGGTCGGGCAGAGGAGGGACGAAAGCCTTTCTTTCACCGCCTTGATATCCTGCCATGTCAGGTATTTCGGACTCCCCTTGGCCTTGCTGGGGTTACGCAGAAGGTAACTGGGATGGAACATGGGGAAGATTTCTATGCCTCCTTTCCAGGGAAAGAACCGGCCGCGCAGCTCGTTGATCCCGTCGTTACGGCCCAAAAGCCAGTGGGTGGGGGTGTTGCCAAGGGTGACGATGATTTTGGGACGAACAAGGCCAATTTGCGCGGCCAGCCACTCCCAGCAGGCGGCCATTTCCTCCCTTGTGGGAACGCGGTTCCCGGGCGGCCGGCACTTCACCACATTGGTTATGTAAACCTCTTCTCGCTTGATCCCCGCGCTCTCCAAGATTTGGGTGAGAAGCTGTCCAGCTGGGCCAACAAAAGGCCGGCCCGTTTGGTCTTCCACTTCTCCTGGAGCTTCGCCGATAAGCATAAGAACGGTGGGCGCACGGCCTTCCCCAAACACCACCTGGGTTCGGGTTTCGCTCAATGGGCAACGGCAGCAGGAAAGAACCTTAAGGCGCAAATCCTCCAGGGATGGAGAAAAACCGGGCAAGGGAGCGGCACCTCCGTGCTGGAGCGGGCAACGGGAATCGAACCCGCGACCTTCGGCTTGGGACGCCGACGCTCTACCAACTGAGCTATGCCCGCGTCGGGGATAATTATACCCTGGGTTAGTCCGCGCGGAGGGCCTCCAAGGCGGGCATGGGCTCCCCTTGGAGGAAGCTCAGGGTGGCCCCGCCGCCTGTGGAGACGTAGCCAAATTTTTCGGTGAGCCCGAGCTTTTCCACCGCCTCGCCGGTCTCGCCTCCGCCCACCACCGTGAACGCCTTGGAGCTGATGAGGGCGCGGGCAATGGCCTCCGTGCCTTTGCCGAAGGGCGGGACCTCGAACGCTCCCATCGGCCCCGTCCACACCACCGTGCCGGCCCGCTGGA
>FWWM01004588.1_pt1 | contig 31931 bp, 27 predicted proteins | sample 2228351 | NCBI WGS metagenome assembly FWWM01 (sample SAMEA103939774, study PRJEB20133) | metagenome | reverse complement strand
CCCCACTTCTCAGCGCAGTAAGCCGTCGTGCCCGAACCACAAGTGGGGTCAAAGACCAAATCGCCAGGGTCCGTCGTCATCAAGATGCACCGCTCAACGACTTTGGTGTTGGTCTGGACAGTGAAGACCTTCTCTTTGGAGTAAGTGCTCATCACCGTGTCGTCCCAAACATTGTGCAGCCTAATAAGCGGGAAATCTTCTGGGAAGCGCTTCACATACTTACCGCTCTCCGTTAAGCGCTCGGCTGAGTTTAGCCGCTCTATTTCTTCGGAGTTCTTAACCTTGAGTTCCGCTGCCTTGTATCTCCGACCATCGTTGTCCACACGGTCGAATGTCCCCACTACTTCGTCTTCCCTTCTGTCACGGTAGAGAGCGTGAATTTTAACCTGAGCGATGTCCTTTGCATACCAAAGGAGAAAATCAAACAATCGTGGGATGGTTGTGGTGTTTTGGCTCGCAGCCGTTTGAAATACGATCACTGCCACAAAGTTTTCCCGTCCGAACACTTCGTCCAGCAGGCACCGCACCAAGTGCAGGTTCTAGTCGTTGATTTGCACAAAGATGGAGCCGCTCTCGTGCAAAAGTTCCCGACACAAAAGCAAGCGGTCGCGCAAGTAGGTCAGGTAGGAGTGGATGCCCAGTTGCCATGTGTCGCGATAGGCTTTGATTTGCTCGGGCTCATGCGTCAGGTCTTCGTCCCTGTCCTTGACATCTCGTCGGTCAATGCGGGGCTGGAAGTTGCTGGAATACTTGATGCCGTAGGGCGGGTCCATGTAAATCATCTGCACCTTGCCCGCCATTCCCTCTTTGACCAGAAGGGAGTTCATGACCAGAAGGGAGTCGCCCAAGATGAGGCGGTTGGTCCAACCCACTTCGTGTTGGTAGAACTCAATTTGCTTGTCGGCAGGCAGGGGCGTCTCGCCGAACAGGTCCAACTGCAAGGGCTGGGGCTTGCTCACCGCCTCCAAAATCGCCCGCGTGGAGATGCGTTCGTGGATGTGCAGGGAAACGACATCCACCTCAAAGGAAGTGTGCTCCGCCTTCCCCGCCCAAACCAGTTGCGGGTCTAAGTGGGGATCGTAAGTGTATGCCCGCGTCTGTCGTTCCCGCACCTCGTAAAGGGGAGCGAGACCGACCGGGGGATTGTTCCGCCGCTTGGTTTCCTCGTGTCGGTAGTCGTTAACTTGCCCCGAAGGCAGGGAGCGAGAGCGCCGCGCCATCGCTGATCACCCGCCTAACCGAAACTGCCTTGCCGTCTTTCCCACCGTCGCTCGCTACTATTGTGGCACTTGAATTTCTGTGCCGTTAGGCACTCAGCCATTCCCCATGCTACAGGCTCTCGTTTCGCCGATTAAAATCGGCGCTCATTAACAGCGTCAGTAACCACTGGCTAAAGCCAGTGGCATGGAAGTTTGGTTTGGCGCTTCATTTTGCGGTAGCGTCGGGGCTTGCTCCCGACGGTCGTTAAAAAACTGCCGTCGCCCGCAAGGGGCAACGCGACCGACGATTTGACAATCACCGCTACACTGCGGTAGCGTCGGGGCTCGTCCCCGACGGTCGTTAAAAAACTGCTGCGCGTAAATCCCTGCGTCCACAAAGGCTCATTGCCCCCGTTTTGAGCAATGTGGCAGAGTTTGTGTGGTCGGAACGAAAAACGGTGGTGTCCCACTCAACGGGTGACCCAAGCATGGACATATTGGAACGGCTCTTAGCAGCGTTAGACGAACAGCAGCGGGAAGCCGTGACTGCTCCCGATGGTCCCGTCATGGTTTTCGCTGGTGCAGGGACGGGCAAGACGCGGGTGCTGACTTATCGCATCGCTTACCTGATGCTGGTGCGTCGCGTCCCGCCCCACCGCATCCTTGCCGTCACTTTTACCAACAAGGCTGCCGAAGAGATGCGCCAACGGCTGGAGACGCTGGTGGGCAGAGCCGTGGAAGCCATGTGGCTGGGCACTTTCCACGCCGCTTGCGCCCGCATCCTCCGCCAACACGGGTCCGCTATTGGGCTGTCCCCAGACTTCGTCATCTACGACGAAGACGACCAACGCAGCCTGCTGAAAGCCATTTTCAAGGAACTGAACTTGGACACCGAACGCTTTTCCGTCGCTGCCGTCCACGCTGCCATCAGCAACGCGAAAAACGAGATGATTTCACCCGACGAACTTGCCGAGCAGGCGGAGACGCCGTTTCAAGAAGTCGTGGCAAAAGTTTACCGTCGCTACCAGCAAGCGCTGCAGCAGGCGCGGGCGGTTGACTTTGACGATTTGCTCTGGCTGACGCTGCGGCTGTTGCAGGAGCACCCGCCCACTGCCGATTACTACCAAACCCGCTTTTTGCATGTGCTGGTGGACGAGTATCAGGATGTCAACCGAGCCCAGCACGAACTAACGCTACTTCTCTCCGCCAAGCACCAAAACTTGTTCGTCATTGGCGACGATGACCAGAACATCTACTCGTGGCGCGGTTCCGATGTGCGGCTGATGTTGGAGTTGCCCCGTCGCTTGCCTCACCTGCAAATTTTCACCCTGCAGAACAACTACCGCTCCACGCAAGCGATTTTGGATGCGGCGTGGCATGTGATTCGGCACAACAAGCATCGGCACGAGAAGCGGTTGCAAGCGGTGCGGGAGGGTGGGGATCCCGTTGTTTTGTTTCGGGCGCAGGATGACCACGAGGAAGCCGCGTTTGTTGCCAGCATCGTCACTGAATGGGTGCGGGAAGGGCGCTACCGCTTTAGCGACTTTGCTGTCATCTACCGCATCAACGCCCAATCGCGTCCTTTTGAGGAAACCTTCCTTCGGTGGGGCATCCCCTATCGCGTGGTCGGCGCTTTGCGCTTCTACGAGCGCAAGGAAATCAAGGACATCCTCGCCTACCTGCGCATTCTCGTGAACCCTGCGGACGAAGTGAGCCTGCTGCGGGTCATCAACTTGCCACCACGCGGGATTGGCGAGCGAACCCTTGCGCGGTTGCGACAATTGGCAACCCAGCGGGGCTTGCCCCTTTTGACAACCATTTTGGACGAAAGCATTTTGCCCCACTTGGACACGCGCACCCGAACGGCAGTCAAAGGGTTCGCTGCGCTCATTCGCGACTTGCAAGCCCAAATGGAAACGCTGACGCTGCCGCAACTCATCCAGCACCTTGTAACCGCCATTGGCTACGACACTTACTTGCTCAAAGAGGAAGGAGCGCTGGTGGCGCAGGAGCGGATGGAGAACTTAGCCCAGTTGGTCGCGGCTGCTGAGCGGCAGTTTGGTGACGAACCTGCCAAACAAACCCTTCACCGCTTTCTGGAGCAACTGGCGTTGCTTTCGCCTCAGGACGAAGCCAACTGGCAAAGCGATGCGGTCACGCTCATCACCGCCCACAGTGCGAAAGGGTTGGAGTTCCCTGTCGTGTTCGTTGCGGGCTTAGAGGAAGGGCTGTTCCCGCACGCGCGAAGCCTCAACGATGCGTGGCAGTTGGAAGAGGAGCGGCGGTTGTTTTATGTGGCACTGACGCGGGCGAAAGACCGCGCTTTTTTGACCTACGCGCAGCGACGGGGATGGCTCACAGGCAACTGGGGCGAAACGCGCTATGCCCCTACCGAACCTTCGCGGTTCCTCAACGAATTGCCCCTTTCGCTTTTGGAAGAGTGGCGGGGCGTGCCTACCCCGCAAGGGTTCCTGCCCATGTCGGCACCAACCATTGCCCCTGAAAGACAGCGAGCCCAGATCAGCGTGCAGGAACTTCTGCGGAAAGCGGCTGTGGTGAAACTCAGCGATGGGCTTGCTGGCTCCCGAACGGAGGAGAGCGAACCTTCTACTCTCCGCGCCCAACAGCAACGATTCGGCGAGCGAAAGCCTACTTTGTCGCTGGAGCAGGTGCGGGTGGGGATGAAAGTCCGCCATCAACGGTTTGGCATCGGCACGGTGGTGGCAGTTGAAGCCGACGAGAAAATGCCCACCGTTGTTGTGCGGTTTGAAGACAAAAGCATTGGCGAAAAGCGCTTGGCTTTAGACTTCGCTCCCTTGGAGCCTGCAGGCTAAACTTGCCTTCAAGCATCGCCCTTGGGATGAAGGGCGCACGGTGCGGGATGCAAGGGGAGTGGGGAAAGGGGAGACAGAGAAGCAAGGGAACAAAGGGACGAGGCAAAGACTTGGCTTTTGACCTCTGAAGGGTTCGCATCCCTGCGAACCGCAAATTCAGCGCATTGGAAAGTGACCTCCCCCAAACGCCCCCTGTTGTTTAGCATCGTTCACCACCGTTGGCTGTGTTGTGGGGAAGGTTTGGGTAAAGTTTGGCTGCCTTCCTGCCGATAACCCTATTGGCATGAAAGGAGGGACGAAGGGATGGTCTCCGATTTGTATCTGCGCCAGATGGTGGAGACAGCAACGCCCGTGCAACTCATTGGGTTGCTGTTTCGCCGAGGCGCTGAACTGATGGCAGAAGCGGAAGAAGCCCTGACAAACAAAGACTTGGAGCGCGCCCATGAAGCGCTGACGAAGGCGCAACGCATTGTCGCCGAACTCATCAGTTCGCTGGACACCGAAAAGGGTGGCGAACTGGCAGTCCTGCTTCACCGCCTTTACACCTTCGTCTGGGAACGGCTGCTCCATGCCAACCTCCGCAAGGCATTGGAACCGCTGCAGGAAGCCAAGACGGTCTGGTCGGAACTGCAAGCCATCTGGCAGCAGGTAGAAGCAACGGAGGGAGGTGCATAAAAGATGCAAAGTAGCGGCTCCGGCGCGGGCGTTAAAGGGCTCATCTACGCTGACAAGGTCCAGCAGTATCGGCGCGAATACGGCGAAAGACCTATTTGCAACTTGTTCATCTTTGACCTCGTCCCCCCTTCCGCTCGGCGCATTTTGGACATTGGCTGTTGCATGGGCGGGGCAGGGCGAGTGCTCAAACAACGGCAACCTTGCGAAATGTGGGGTGTGGAAATCAACCCTGAGTTGGCAACGGTCGCTGCCCAGCATTATGAACGAGTGATTGTGGGTGACGCAGAGGACGAAGGGGTTTGGCAGCAGTTGCCGAAGGGCTACTTTGACTGCGTGATTTGTGGCGAAGTGTTGGAGCACTTGATTGCTCCCGACCGCCTCCTTCAGCGGTTGACGGAAGTGGTCACACCAGACGGCGTTTTGGTGCTGAGTGTTCCCCATGTTGGACACGCTTCCGTTCTCCGAAAACTCCTGCGGGGCGAGTGGGATTACGAACCGACTGGGATTTTGGACGACAGCCACTTGCGCTTCTTCAGCCGATTGAACCTTTGGCGATTGTTGCTGGAAAACGGTTGGCTCGTGACGCACAGCATTCCCGGTTTCGTGCCTGCACCTATCCCTGCGCCCTTAGCCCAAGCCCTTTTGTCTCACCGATGGGCGACACCCGTGAGTTTGCAGGAAAGCCAAATCATGGGATGGGCGTTGGCAGCACGGCGGAAGCCACCCGACATCGCCCAGGGCAAAGAACCCATAGACGGTTTGGTGAGCATCGTCATGTTGACTTGCAACGGTTTGCGCTACACCCGCCGGTGTGTGGAGAGTCTTCTCGCTCACACCCGCCCTCCCTTTGAACTCATCATCGTGGACAACGGCTCTACGGACGGGACGCGCCAATACCTGCGAGAGTTGCTCCAGCGCCACCGCAACATCAAGGTCATCTTCAACGAGACGAACATTGGTGCACCAGCGGGGCGCAATTGTGGTTTGGCGGTGGCGGAAGGAGACTTTATCGCTTTCGTGGACAACGATATAGTCGCCACTGAGGGATGGTTGGAGCGTCTGCTGCGGTGGATGGAGATTGACCCCACCATCGGCATCGTCGGTCCCTGCTCCAACTTCGCTTCGGGGCAGCAAATTGAAGTCACCTACCGCAATTTGCAAGAGATGCACCAGTTCGCTAAACAGTGGAGCCAATCTCACTGCGGCATGGGTTGGGAGACGAGCGCTCTCATCAGTTTTTGCTGGTTGATGCGCCGCTCTGTCGTTGAAGCGATCGGTGGGATGGACCCAAAGTTTGGGCTCATTATGAACGAGGACATTGACTACGCCTTGAGGGCGCGGGCAGCAGGTTTCCGCTGCTGGCTGGCGGTGGACACTTTCATCCACCACTTCGGCAACCGCACCAGCGGGCGGTTGGGCGTGGAGAAGATGATGGACGCAGCGTGGCCGCGCTTCGCTGAGAAGTGGAACTTGCCCCCTGAAGCGGAAAAGTTTCGTCCCCGCATTATGCTGGTGCCCGAACTTTTTGACCCGCGTCGTCGCCCACCATGCCCGAAAGACCTTTACGAACCGCTGCCAGATAAAAGCACCCTGACGGTGCTAAGTGGGCACCAGTTCAACCCGCTCATCTCTCTGTGCATGATTGTCAAGGACGAAGCGGAAAACTTGCCCCGCTGCTTGGAGAGCGTGCGGGGCATCGTAGACGAAATCATCGTGGTGGACACGGGCTCTACCGATGAAACGCCGAAGATTGCCGAACGCTATGGTGCTAAGGTCGTGCGATTTGAGTGGACGGGGAGTTTCAGCGATGCCCGCAACGAATCCCTCAAGCACGCTCGGGGCGAATGGATTTTGTGGCTGGATGCCGATGAAGCATTAGCGGACGGGAAGGAACAGTTGCGAAAAATTTTGGAGCAGGACTCAGAGCATGATGGCTTCATCCTGCCGATGGTCAGTTTCGTTGGCTACCGCTCCCATCGGGAAGGGCATGTCCATCCCGCTTTTCGGCTGTTTCGCAACTTGCCTGGCATCCGTTTTGAGCGCAACCTGCACGAGCAAATTGCTGGCTCCATTTTGACGGTCAAGCCCAACGCCAAGTTCGGGGTGCTGCCCGTTTGGATTGAGCACTACGGCTACTTGCGCCCTCTTGTTGAGCGGAGGAGGAAAGCGGAGCGGAACTTAGCGTTGGCGAAGAAGGACTTGAAAGCCAACCCCTTTGACTCCTTTGCCTGGTTCAACTTGGGGCGGGAGTATTTGCGGCTGGGGCAATGGGAGCGAGCGTTTTACTGCTTCCGTCGCTCAATTCTCCATCACGGTGACAACTTCACGCCCTACTTGTTGCGCTGTTTGTGTGACGCTGTGCATTGCTTGATGCGACTGAACCGTCCGCACCAAGCGTTAGCGTTTTTGCAGGAGGTGCAACAGTTGCCCGTCACGACGCCCGACTTTTGGGTGCTGGAAGGGCAAGTGCGGTTTGCCCTCAGCGATTGGTCGGGTGCGTTGCAAGCATTTCAGCGGGCGCTCCAGTTCCAGCAGCAATTGCCCACCAACTTTGACTGGACGGAAGGGGCAACCTCCTACGGCGCTTGGTATTGGATGGGGGCGTGCTACCAGAAGATGGGGCAGTTGAGCGAAGCGCTCCGCTGCTATGGTTCCTCCATCCAGTCAGCGCTGCAGCGCCGCCGCTACTACGAACCAGCCATCAACGCCTTCGTGCAACTAATGCTGCCCCAATGTGCCTCGTTAGGAGACTTGTTGCGAGCGATCAATCCCTTCGTGCCCGGCGGTTTCACAGCGCATCCGCCTCTTTGCGTTCTTTTGGCGAAAGCGGTCATAGCAAACCCTCCGTTTCCACCCAAGGCGGTGTCTTTCGCTGAGCAGTTGCTGGCTGCAGCAGACGGGGAAGGTGCTGAGGAGGAGCGACTGTTTGTGATGGGGAAAGTTGCCCTCCTGCGTCACCAGTATGCCGACGCTGCCCGCCTTTTCGCACAAGTTCCGATTGTCGCTCCAGAAGGGGTGGCGGCGTGGAACTTGCGCATCCTTGCCCATGCATTCGCTGGTGAGTGGGAAGCGGCGTTTTCGCTGTGCAAAGACGATGCCGTGTGGACATGGTTGCTGCGACAATGGCAAGGCAACGATGCCTTATCATTGCCTGAAATTGCGCCAGTGCTCAAACCTGCCTTGTTGGAAAACCTTCGGGAGTTGCTGGCGTTGCTGTTGCAGTTGGAAGAATTTGAGCGCTATGAGCAGGCGTTTCCCCTGTTAGACGCTCTGGTTAGTGAAGAGCGGGAGAAAGCCATCTTCTTGGGGGACCTTTACGGGCAGTTCGGTTTCTGGGACATGGTGATAGAGACGCTGCTGCCCTTCGCTCAGGATGGCGGTTTAGACAGACAAAGTTGGCGGCTCTTGGCGAAAGCCTGCCAGCGGAAAGGGCTATACGAGGAAGCCGCTGCCATCTTGTTGCAGTTAGTGCAGACCGACGACCGCAAAGACGAAGCCTTGGCGGATTACCTGAGTTTGGCAGGCGTGTATATCGCTGCCGGTGAGAGCGAGAAGGCACAAGCCGTTCTATCCCTTGCACAACAATTCGCTCAGTAACGGGGCGTGGGATGCGGGACGAAAGAAACGAAGGAAAGGTGATGGTTATGCACCTTTTCGTAGTGCGCCAACCCGTCTTCAACCGGTGGAAGCGGGTGGTTGGCTATGAATTGCTGTTCCACGCCTTTGAGGGAGCGGAGACCTCCTCGGAGGAGAACAACCGCACCCAACGGGTGGTGGATGCTTACTTGCACTTGTTCCATCCCCTGCGCTTAACAGGGGGCAAGACCGTCTTTCTGCCTGCCCCCCGCTCCCTCCTGATGCGAGACTTGATTACGGTGCTGCCACCCAGTCAAAGCGTATTGGAGGTCAGTGCGAAAGAGAATGACGAACTGGTTAGCGCCTGCTTCCGCTTTAAGGTCATGGGTTACTCCATCGCTGTCACCGATTTTCTCCCGTGGGCGCCCGTTCGTTCTCTGGTTTCCATCGCTAACATCCTCAAGGTTAACTTTGGCGTCGTGACGGGTTCGGAGCGAGTGCGAGCGGTCGCCGCTTATGCTATGCCCACTCGGAAGATGTTAGCGGAGCAGGTGGAAACAGCCGAAGATTTTGCGGAAGCCGAAAGCGCCGGTTACGACTACTTCCAAGGCACCTTCTTCTGTCAACCCGACTTGTTGAGAGCGAAGCCTTTGACCAGCCACCAACTCACCTATTTGCGCATCATGCAACTGTTAGCCGACGAGGATTTTGAATTTGAACGAGTGGAGCAAGTTTTGCGCACGGACCCGTCGCTCTCCTTCAAACTGCTGCGTTACATTAACTCGGCAGCGGTTGGGGTTCGCTATCGGGTCTCCTCTATTCGGCAAGCGTTGGTGCTGTTAGGAGAACGCTTGTTGCGCCGATGGCTTCTCATTGCGGTCACGACCCTGCTGCTCACGGATAAGCCGACCGAGTTGCTGGTGACTGCATTGGTGCGGGGACACATGTGTGAGCAAATCGTCAATACCCTGCGCTTGTCTCTGGAGAGCGATCCCTTCCTCGTCGGTCTCCTTTCTGTGCTGGATGCGCTCCTTGAGCAACCCTTGCCTGAACTGTTGGAGGAGTTGCCTGTCAGTCAAGAAATCAAGGACGCCCTGCTCCAACTACCAACCCCTTTAGGGCAGGTCTATGCTTTAGTGCGAGCATACGAACAAGCCGATTGGCAAAAAGTCGGTGCTATTGCTCAAACCTTGCACCTGCCGGAAGCATCCCTCGCTTCCCTTTACGAGCGGGCAGTGCGTTGGGCTGACCAAGTTTTCTCTCGCGAAAGCGCCATCTTGTCCCCTCAAGGCTAAAGGTCGTCGTTGACAAGTCGTCAATTTCAGCAAGTAGAAGTGGCTTCGGCTGCGCTTAGCAGTTCGCGAACAAAAGGTGGCAGCGCCAAACTGGCAAGGTGAACTTCGGGGCTGTAGTAGCGAAGTCCGCTCAATCCCCGTTGCTGGATGCGTTGCTGGAGGTCGGGAAGGCTCGGAAGGGTGAGATGCTGCCCTGCCATTGCGTAGGACCACAAACCCGACGGGTAGGTTGGCACAAAGCCAAGATAGAGGAGCACCTGAGGGAACACTTGCTTCAAGTTCCGCCACACCATTTGCACTTCACTGCGGAAGTAGAATGGTGTGCCGCACTGAAGTGCCAATATCCCGTGTTCCTTCAACGCCTGTTGGCAGGTCTGGAAGAAGGGGGGTTCAAAAAGCGGTAGGGCGGGACCGATGGGGTCAGTGCCATCTACGATGATGGCGTCAAAAGCCTTCTCCCACCCTTGCAGCCACTGTTCGCCGGGAGCGACGAACAACTGCACCCGAGGGTCATCCCGAACGCCAGCGTGCACGCGGGGGAGCCACTGGCGACAAGCGGCGAGAACCTCTTCGTCAATCTCCACCCAGTAAACTTGGCGGATAGTGGGATGGCGCAAGACCTCTCGCACAGTGCCACCGTCGCCACCGCCGATGACAACAACGGTTTCAGGATGCTCCAGGCTCACAAGGGTTGGGTGCACCAGCATCTCGTGGTAGAAGGCTTCATCTGCCTCTGTGAGCATCACCTTCCCGTCTAATGCCAACAGGCGTCCCAGTTCGGTTGTTTCAGCAATGACCAGTTCCTGATAAGGCGTCCGTTGCCGCACCAACCATTGGTGCACCCGCAGGCGCAAGTGGACCCCGTCGGTCTGCTCTTCGGTGAAGAACTCCTCCGTTTCCCCTTCCTTCATGGCCAGACGCCACGCTCCAGTTCCAGAACCTTTAGCCGGCGGGGCTCAAAGTAGTCGCGGATGACTTCCAGTGCTCGTTCAGGGAAGGTCTCGCCGCAGGTGAAGACATCCACAGCGATGTAACGCATTTCGGGCCAGGTGTGGATGAAGATGTGACTTTCGGAGACAATCGCAACAGCGCTGACCCCGTAGGGCTCAAAGGTGTGAACAATCAAGCGCAGCAAGGTGGCACCACTGGCGCGGACGGCTTCTTCTACGGCTTGTCGGACAGCGGTGGCGGAGAAGATGCGGTCGTTGCAATCCCAACATTCGGCGATGAGATGCCTCCCCACGCCCCGGCGAAGGGCGGGGGACATCGCAACGCTCTCCATCTCGGTGTCAGTGCGCCCCGTGGTCACCTCCTGAACGAGTTGCATCGCCAACACCTCCTATCCGTGCTTTAGGATTGGAAGCGGGCAATGCCCGCCTTAGGCACTTTGTTAGAACCGCACCGTGCCGTATCCTGACAGTTGCAGCAGAAAATCAGACCACTTTGCCTGCGAAAAGTTCCGCTACATCTTCCAATACACACACGCAGCGACCACGCTACCGCATTGGACAACTTGATGCTCAACGGCAACTTGTAGAACACGCTTCAAAGGTAGCCGGCGGACGCGGAAGGCTTCTTCCACCATGCGCACCGCCTTTTCGGTGGCTTCTGCGGCTGTTACTCCCTCGCTTTCCATGACGACGCCGAACCCGTCTTCGGCTAAACCCACCGCCAAAGCGACAGCGATGCGTTCGCCGGGCGTTTCGCTGGTGCGTTCTGCATACACGCAAGGCACCAACGCGCCTTTGGGCAAGTTCGGCTTCTCCAAGCGCACCTCTGCTTGAGGCGGGACAATGCTGGACACCTTGATCAGGTTCACATCGCCGATGCCTGCTTCCAAGAGCGCATTATCAAAAGCGTTGAGCGGCGTCGGTCCTTCTCCTTTGCCTGCCACGAGGTAAAGGCAGCGCACTTCCAGCAACTTCTCACACCCCACTTTCAAGTCGTAGCGGCTTCCTCGTCCTCAAAGATGTTCCCTTCCAGTCGTCGGTTTTCCAACACAGGTTTTCGCAGCAACTCAATGCGATACAGAGCAGAGCAATACCACACCTGCGTTGGCACCACTTTCGTGGGCAACCAATCCCACGAGCGCATGGTCTCAATGTAACCCCAGTTGATGTATCCGCTGAAGTCATCCCGCAAATCAGTGATGACCGCACCGCTTTCCAGCAGGAATTGCTGGATGCGTGCCCATTTGTCAAGACTGGACTCTACATGGGTCAACCCGAAGTAGCCGGCGCTACCGACACCTTTCAAGCACAGCAACCCACGCTCCACGAAGGCTTTGAACCCCACGAAACTTTCCGTCGGGTCGCACAGGAAGGTGTCAAAGGCACCAAGCCACTCTTCAGGCAGCGGTTCTCGCAGGTCGTGCTGAACCGCTTGAAGATTTGTCAAGCCCTCCTGTTCGGCGACCTTGTTGATGAAGTTCACCAGCCGTTCGTCAATGTCCAGTGCCAAAACGCGCTTTGGGGCTCCCGTCAGCGCTGCGGCAACGCTCATCAAATCGTCGTCGCCCAAGACGATGATTTCTTTGCCTTCCAAATCACCCCGCTGCCACGCGAAGGCGATGCGCGCCAAAGTGGTGGCTTCCGTTACATAGCCTTGGTCGTAGTCTTGAATGGCAGGTGGTCGGTTTTGACAAATGGCGAAAAAGCGCTCAGCAGTTTCGCGGAAAAGTTTGCGATAGTCCACCCCGCGCCCTTCACAGGCGTCGCAGAAGGCTTCGCGGGCGGGCGCCAGTCCAACCGCAGCCACAAGGTGACGCCCTTGCTCTGTCAATTGCAACTTTCCGTTAGCAGCGGTTAAAAGCCCGTTGTCAATAAGTTGGCGCCAGAAAGCGCACAGAAAGCGCATGGGCGCATGGCTTAATCGCACCGCTTCCCACAAATCCTCCGTTGCCAACAGGGCTGCCAACGCCCGCTCCCCATCGCGAGGCGAGCAAGGGATGGCAGACGCCTCTTTCGCCTTTTCAAACAGTTGTGCTAATTTTGCTTGCGCTTCCTTCTGTTCCATCGTCGTCCCCCTTTGCTCATTTGGATGGTTGCGGTTGACGCCACTGCCGCAAAGCGGGTGACCAGCGATGAGCAGGCAAAAAAAACCGCCTGCTCCTGCCGCTCAGCGGAGCAGCCAGCCTACTTTCCCCCTTGCCTTCACTGGCGGCTCGCATCGGGGGAGAACCCGATGCTCCGACGAGCCTTGACCGCTCGCGCGCCGAAAAGAGCGGCTGAAGGCAAGGGACATCCAAGTTGTCGGCAAAAATGTTAACGCACTTTTTACCCCGTGTCAACAGCGGAGAGTGGGACAAGGGCGCCAAAAGGCAAGAAAGTCACCACAATGGCGCTCTTCGTCGGCATTGATGTCAGCAAAGAGAACTGGGTGTGGCTGTCCGTCCAACAGGAGAGTTTTGGTCTGTCAGCAACTCTTTGCAAGGCTGGACGAAACTGGCAAAGCGCCTTGCTGATTTGCTTGTCTTGAAATGAGGCGAGCGAAGGGCACCGAAAAGGTTGCTTGACACCCTTCAAAGCACAATCACAGGATGTAGCGGCTCAAGTCGCGGTCCTTGACCACGCCCTCCAGTTGCCGCTGGACATAAGCGGCATCAATCACGATGGTTTCGCCCGCCAACTCCGGTGCACGGAAACTGATGTCTTCCAGCACCCGCTCCATGATGGTGTGCAAGCGGCGAGCGCCGATGTTTTCCGTCTCCTCGTTGACCTTCTGGGCGTAGTGGGCAATCGCTTCTATGGCATCTTCAGTGAACTTTAGCGTCACGCCTTCCGTCGCCAGCAGCGCTGTGTATTGCTTAACGAGGGCGTTTTCGGGTTCGGTTAGGATGCGCTTAAAGTCCTCTTTTGTCAAGGGGTCCAGTTCCACCCGCAAGGGGAAGCGCCCCTGCAATTCGGGGATGAGGTCAGAGGGCTTGGTGACATGGAAGGCGCCTGCTCCGATGAACAAGATGTGATCGGTGCGAACGGGACCGTAGCGGGTCAGCACCGTCGTGCCCTCCACGATGGGCAGCAAGTCCCGTTGAACGCCTTCGCGGGAGACATCGGGACCGTAGCCGCGCTCGCGCCCTGCGATTTTGTCCATCTCGTCCAAGAAGATGATGCCATCTTCTTCAGCGCGGCGAATGGCTTCCCGCACCACTTCCTCGCGGTCAATCAACTTTTGCGCCTCTTCTTGCATCAGCACCCGGCGAGCATCCTTGACTTTCATGCGACGCTTCTTTTTCTGACGGGGGGCGAGGGGACCCAGCATTTCGGCGAGGTCAAACCCCACCTGCTCCATCCCTTGCGGACCGAAGACATTGATGAAGAGGTTGGGCTGGCGCTCTTCCACTTCAATCTCCACTTCTTCGTCATCAAACTCGCCGGCTTTCATCCGCAGCAGGTAATGGCGGCGCAAGCGTTCAATGCGGGCACGCTCTTCATCGTCTTCTACAGGCTCCTCTCCCTCCCGATCAAAAGGCGGGAACGGAATGGGCACGCGCCGGCGGCGTTTGGGTGCGGGCACCAAACCCAACGCCTCCAGCAGGCGCAGGTTGGCTAACTCTTCGGCTTGATATTCCACCTCCGCCATCTTTTCCTGCTCCACCATTCGGACGGCGGCGTCCACCAAATCGCGCACCATCCCATCTACATCGCGCCCCACATAACCGACCTCAGTGAACTTGGTGGCTTCCACCTTGACAAAGGGTGCTTTGACCAACTTGGCGAGGCGACGAGCGATTTCCGTCTTCCCAACACCTGTGGGACCAATCATCAAGATGTTTTTGGGCGCCACCTCGTCGCGCAAATGCTCAGGGAGGAGTTTGCGCCGGTAGCGATTGCGCAACGCGATAGCGACCACCCGCTTCGCCCGCTCCTGCCCCACAATGTATTTGTCCAACTCGGCAACAATCTGGCGGGGCGTCAGTTCCTGCCATTCCATGAAGCATCACCGAAACAAATTGTAGGGCAAAGGACAACGCAACGATGGGAGAGGGAAAGGCAGCGAGTTAAAAGCCACTGCTAACAGTCTGAAGGGGTTTTCTCCCACAGAATTTGCGCCAGCCCGAGCGTTAGAATTTTTGCGGAAAGCCAATCATCCCCAAATCCAAATGCTGACAGGAGAAAGGAGGTTGCCACTGTGGGGGAGCAAGGGAAGAAGCCACCGTTTCCTTGGGAGGAGCGACCGGCGGGTTGTAGCGATGTGGTTTGGCGCTACAGCAAAAACCCCATCATCCCGCGCAACGCTGTCCCGCGCGCCAACAGCATTTTCAACAGCGCCGTCGTGCCCTTCAAGGATGGCTATGCAGGCGTGTTTCGCGTGGACGACAAACGCCGCATCATGAACTTGCACGCTGGGTTCAGCCCCGACGGCATCCATTGGCAAATCAATCCTGACCCCATTGAGTGGGTTTGCGACGACCCAGAGATTGCCCGCTTTGAGTATCGCTACGACCCGCGCGTGTGCTGGTTGGAAGACCGCTACTACATCACTTGGTGCAACGGCTATCACGGTCCCACCATCGGGTTAGGCTACACCTTTGACTTCCAAACCTTCTACCAGATGGAGAACGCTTTCTTACCCTACAACCGCAACGGCGTGCTGTTCCCGCGCAAAATTCGGGGCAAGTATGCGATGCTGAGCCGCCCCAGCGACCGAGGGCACACCCCCTTTGGCGACATCTTCTACAGTGAGAGCCCTGACCTCATTCACTGGGGTTGCCACCGTTTCGTGATGGGACCGCGACAGGGATGGGAGAGCACGAAGATTGGCGCCGGTCCTGTGCCCATAGAAACGCCTGAAGGCTGGCTGCTCATCTACCACGGCGTCATCACCCACTGCAACGGCTTCATCTACAGCATGGGCGCTGCCATTCTGGACTTGGACTACCCGTGGAAGGTCATCTACCGCTGCCGCCAATACCTGATGGCACCTGCGGAGTGGTATGAACAAGTGGGTGACACGCCCAATGTCGTCTTCCCCTGCGCTGCGTTGGTGGATGAGACAGGGAAGCGATTGGCAATCTACTACGGCGGCGCCGATATGGTTGTTGCGCTCGCTTTCGCCTACTTGGACGAACTCGTTCAGTTTGTCAAGGATAACTCGGAAGTGTGAGAACTGAGCACAAGCACTTTTGCACCGTTCAAAAGGCTAACCGGTGCTGGTGTGAATTGCTAACGCAGCCGCCAACAACCCTCCTGCGCGACAGAGAAGCCTTATCCCCTTCCGAGTTGGTTGCGTCGCCCCCTTGCGGGCAACGGTCCTTTGAGATAAGTTGTCGGTCGTGTCGCTTCTTGGGGACGACAGTCGTTGAACACCCGTCGGGGACAAGCCCCGACGCTACCGCGAAAGATCGGCGCCTTAGCAAAAACTCACGCTACAGGCTTTAGCCCGTGGTCGGTGACGCTATCCTTGAGCGCCGATTTTAATCGGCGAAAGTTTGCTTCGCCTGCTAAAGCAGGCGCTCAAAAGGGCGTCATCAACCACTGGCTAAAGCCAGTGGCATGGAAAGCGAAGCGCCACCAACCTTTGCATTGAAGAGCGTAACGAAAAAGGTCAGTGCTGTCACAAAATGGCGGTTGCGGCAGCGATGTTGTCACGGAGGTGCCTTTCATGCGTTCGCGCCTTTTGTTTCCGCTCATCGGGGCGTTGGTGGGCGTGGTGTTGCAGCAGGTGTTGGTGTGGGCAACAGGTGGCGATTGTCACACTTGAGGCATCACCGCCAGCCCCGTCGGGGCAGGATTGTTCGGTGCAGTCGTCGGATACTTGTTGTCAACAGCAAAAAAGTGAGGGAACGGAGGCACGACGCTTATCCACGCCTCCGCCCCCTCGGTGGCTAATGGCGACAGTTTCATGAGCCTGCCAACTTCTTTGCCAGTTCGGCAATCTCTTCTGCGGTCAAGCCTGGGGCGAACTCTTCGGGAACTTCGGGCAAAACGGGGACAGGACCACCAGCGGGCGGACCGTCAACGACCACTAACTCGCCATCGCCGCTGGGGGCAGGACCGCGCCAGATTTTGGCGATGTCCCGATAGTCGTCGGGGCTGAACCGATACAAGGTGCGGTGAACCCCTGCTTCCTCATACTTGCGGGCTTCGGGGAACTTGCTGTTGGGGATGTTAGGGATGGGCAGCATTTTAGTGATGTCCACGCCCGTGACAACTTCCAGCGCTTTGCCGTAAGCGGTCGCGTGCACACCGCCGCGCACCAACAAGTAGCCTATCATTTCCCGCGCCACAGGGTTTTTGGTCATCTCGTAGACGCGGATTTTGTGCAGGCGGGCGCCGCACTCCAAGAAGAAGTTGTGCAGCAGGTCCAGCACCAAGTTGCCGCTGTTGAAGACATAACCGCCGTTCCAGAAACCGCCCATAGAATCGCCGACAAGCGCCGTTTGGGCGGTGGCGATGAAGTGCCAAGTGTTGCGGGCATCTTTGCCAGCCAGCAAGGGGGCATTCTCAGGGTCGTCAGGTTTTGTCGCGCCTGTCAACAAAGCGTTTACCGTTGCTGCCACCAACTCAATGTGCCCCAATTCCTCGGTAGCGATGTTGGCGATAAGGTCGCGGAAGGGCTTCAGTTTGTCGTGGGCGCGGAAATTGAAGGACTGGTAGGTGTAGTTCATCAGCGTGGACATTTCGCCGAAACGCCCGCCCAGCAGTTCTTGCACGGCAGCAGCGGCGTTTGGGTCAGGCTCTTTGGGCATCGGCAACTCAATCTGCAAGCGGTCTATGCGCAGGTACATCCACATCCCCTCCTTGCGCGTTTTGTGCGCTTTGCGTTTTAGCCGTGCAAAAGAGTAGGGGCAAAGGGGCGAGGGAGATAGGGCAAAACCGACCAACCTTTTGCCACTTTCGCCCAACACCTCAAGGGAACGAACCGCATAATTTGCTTCGGTGGTGATGGGGCATGTTGCGCCGGCAGCGACAAGACTTTCCGCCTTTCCCCGCATCAGGGCAACTGCGGGCGTGGGCATGGGCGTTGGAGCAAACGGAAGTGCGTTTCTTGACAGCGTGGGAACAAGAGTGCTTGCTGGGATGGCATTTGGCATCCCGCGCCTTACCCCATAGCCTTGCCGTCTTTGTCCACGAAGGGCGCAGCCATTGGCAAGTGGGGAGGGAAACAATGCTTTTGCGGGCTGGCGATTTGCTGCTGGTGCCCGAGGGGATTCGTCACAGCGCCAAAGTGGTGGCGCCCCATCCGTTTCGCGCCACCTTCGTTCACTTCACTGCACGCGTCTTCGGCGTTCGGTGCTTGCTTTCCCTTTTGGGCTTCCCCCACCATTGGCAGGAGCGTGAATCGTTGTCGGAAACGATGACGGAACTGGCTCGCTTAGCAGCGCACCAGCCCATCGGTTGGCAAGTGCGGGGAAGTGCCCTCTTGACAAACTTGCTCGTTGCTTTTGTGCAAGAAGCGCCCCAACGCTTCCAACCCACCCTTGCCCCCAAAGACGCACGGGCGATGCAATGGTTGTGCCCAGCGTTCCAGTTGGCGGCATCAGCAGATTGGAAGGTAACAGTCTCCGATTTAGCCCGCACCGTCGCTTGTTCGCCCACCCACTTGCGTCGGCTCTTCCAACAGGCATTTGGTGTTTCGCCACGCCAGTGGTTGTTGGAGCAGCGCTTGCAACGCGCTGCTTACTTGCTGCAAGTGACGGAAAAGTCGGTGCAGCAAATTGCTGACATCTGTGGGTTTGACAGCCTCTCCCATTTCACCCGTTACTTTCGCCGCAAGTTCGGCTGCTCCCCTGCCCAATACCGCAAGTCCCTGTGGCAAGAGAGGACGGGAGGTCAAAGGGATGTCGTCAGCGAGTTCGCTGTTTGACCAACTGGCGGAGCGCTACGATGCTTGGTATGAGGGTCCTGTCGGGCAAGTGGTGTTTCCGTTGGAAGTGGCGGTTTTGCGCCCGCTTTTGGAACCCGCACCCAAACCTTGGTTGGAAGTTGGCGTGGGTAGCGGTCGCTTCGCCCACGCGTTGGGTGTGGAGGTTGGCATTGACCCAGCCCACCGACCGCTGCTGTTGGCGCGACAGCGAAACATCGCTGTCTTGCAAGCAAGAGGGGAGCAGTTGCCTTTCCGCACAGGAGTGTTCGGGGGTGTTTTGCTCGTCGTGACTTTGTGCTTCGTGGACGAACCGATTGCCCTTTTGCGAGAAGTTCAGCGCGTGCTGCATCCCGATGGGGTGTTGGTGCTGGGCATGGTTTTCGCTGACTCGCCTTGGGGTGACTTCTACCGCCGAAAAGGGGAAGCCGGGCACCCTTTCTATCGCGCCGCACGGTTCCTCTCCCGTGCAGAAGTGAGAGCGATGTTGGCTGCTGCTGGTTTTCAAGTCGTCGCTGCAAGGTGCACCTTGCGCCAACCACCTGCTGATGAGGGATTGCAGCCTGAGCCTGTGTGGGAGGGCGATTTCCCCGATGCAGGCTTTGTCAGTTGGCAAGCCGTGCCGCAAGGAGCGGTTCGTTGTGCCAAAATTGCGGGCAGGTGAGGCACTATGGGACGCCAACCGAGGAAGCGCCGCAGCGAGACAGAAATCCACACCGCTGCGTTGGTGAAATTGGAGTTGCTCACCTACCTGTTCACTTCAGGGCAAATCCCCTTTGATGTCTACTGGCGCGCCAAGCAGCAAGTGGAACCCGAAGCCCAACGGGAGTTGCGGGAAATCAAACGATGGGCGATAGAGGAAGCCCGATTGCTCACCCCCGAAGAGTGGGAGGAGTTGCGGCGCAAGTATCGGGACGAACACGGGGACAGTTTCGTGCACTTTCTCAACGCTGCACGCCAGAACGCCGTTTTCGTCACTAACAACCCAAAGATTTTGGCAGACCGTCGGAAGTTGCAAAAGCGCTTCGGCGTCAAGATTGTCAGCGGCGCTGTGTTCCAAAAGAAGATGGGCGAACAGGCAAAAGAAATGCTGGACGCCCTGATGAGCGAACTCTTGGGTCGCCCCAGACCAGCGTGAGTAGTAGGGTGCCGTAGGGCTTGTGCTCTGGGTGGGACAACGGCGATGCAGGGAGCGGGTGCAAGGCGGTAAGTTGTCACAGCGGGAGGTGAAGGGAGATGGAAGGGCAGCGCCGTCGCACGCTGTTCAACACAAGGGTTGCTGCTGGTAAAAGGCACTACTTCTTTGATGTCAAGGAGAACGCTCAGGGCGATCGCTATCTGGTCATCACCGAATCACAACCCTCTCCTGAAGGTTCTTACTCTCGCCAACGCGTGATAGTTGACCGACAGCACCTTGACGCCTTTCTTTCGGGTTTGCGCGACGCTGTGAAAGCGATGCGCCAATGATTTGCGCCCCAGCATTTGACCGTGCTGTTAGGCGGCTGCTCATTCGCTCCCTTGCGTTTCCGCTCGTTCTCGTCGTTTCTTTTCGGCGATTTCTTCGGCGAGGGTGGCTAAGGCTTCCACGATGTCGCCCTCGTGAATGGTCTTGACCACTTCGCCTTCCACGAACAGCGCTGCTTTTCCGCGCCCTGCCGCAATGCCTAAGTCAGCGATGCGGGCTTCGCCAGGACCGTTGACGACGCAGTTGTGCACGACCGCCAGCCCGCTGACATAAGTCTGGGCACGCTCCACTTCCAAGTTGTAAACAGTGCCATGATAGGGCACGCGGCGCACCCGCCGCACGGGCAGGTAAAGATAGCGGTCGTCCACAGCGATGCGCGCCGTCCGCCGCTCCGACGGAACGGCAATGTCCATCCGCAGCACTTCCGAAAAACGCCGCAGGGCGTCGGCGTTGCTAATTGCAATGATGTAAGCGACTTGACGATTGGGCTGACGCCGTTCGCCGAGGGTCGCGGCGATACCTTGACGCAGCAGCAACTGGTGCACCTGCACCGCTAAAGTCGGCGAAACGGTGACATAGGACGCGCGCGGGTAACCCCGCACCACGCCTACATAGCCGTCGCACTGCCACAGCGTGCGCAGGAAGGTCACCTGTTGACGCTTCGGCAGCGTCAGCATCCATGTCGGCAGCCGCTTGTTTTCCGCCCGCCGTCCGAACAAGTGCGCCACCAGTTGAGCGAAAGAGGATGAATTGGCGATAACTTCACAGGTGTTACGGTCTGGTCGCTCCCGCTCGCTGACGGAAATGTCCCAGCGGCGCAAAACAGCGATGACTTTCTGCGCTAATGCGCGTTCGGTGATGCTGAAGGAGAAGAAGACTTGGTTAGGCGCTTCTTCCGCACCGCTCAAGGAACCTTCCGCCACATAGCAGGCAGCGACGGTCAGAAAGTCATCGTCCAGCGCAAATTCGGGGGCTTCGGGAACGCGCTCCACCGCACGCTCGCCCTGCACGACGGGATAAAGTAGCACGAAGTCGCGGGTCACATTGTCCGCCAAAAACCACTGGGGCTTGTGCCCGTTGCTGACGATTTCGGCGATGTTCACCCAGCGTTTGCGCTCGCCTTTGACCACGCCGTCGCGCACGAGAGCGTAAACGGGATGATTGGGCGTCAGGCGCAACGGCAACCCGCCGCGCGGTTGGATTTCCACCAACTCGCCAGCGAAATGGTGCGTGAGCACTTGTGTGATTGTTGCGAAAGTTCCGTCGTGCGTCAGCACTTTTTCGCCTTCCCGCAGCGAGTTAATGGCAGCCAACCCGTGCTCAGTGACAACTTTTTCGCCCGTCGGCAGGCAGCCCATGACGGCGATGTCCAGCGGTTCAACGATGTGTCCGACGCGGGCTTTCACTTGCTCCACCAATTCAAACAAGTCCACCTCGCACCGACCGCAAGAGGGACAGGCGATGATGCGGACACCCTCGCGCCGCAACCCGACCGCCCGCAAAATCATCTTTGCCGCCACGACTTCTTCTACTGGGTCGGTCGCTAAAGACACGCGAATGGTGTCGCCAACGCCGTGCGCCAAAACGGTGCCGATGCCAATCGCCGACCACACGATGCCCTCTGGCGGCGGTCCCGCCTCTGTGACGCCCAAGTGAGTGGGGTAAGGGAACTTCTGCGCAAACAGCAAGTAGGCTTTGACCATGTCCATGACATCGGACGATTTCAGCGACACAACGATGTCTTCAAAGCCCCACTCCTCCAGCAAGGCAATCTCCTTTGCAGCGCTTTCCACCATCGCTTCCGGCGTCGGTCCGCCGTATTTCATCAGCAGGTCAGGGTCCAGTGAACCTGCGTTGACGCCGATGCGAATGGGGATACCCCGCTCCTTGCACGCCTTGACAATCGCTTCCACCTTGCGCTTGTCGCGGATATTGCCAGGGTTCCAGCGGATTTTGTCAGCGCCAGCCTCTACCGCCAGCAATGCCATGCGATAGTCAAAGTGGATGTCGGCGACCAACGGGATGTTGATCTGCTCCTTGATGTGTTTGATGGCACGGGCAGCTTTCTCGTTTGGCACGGCGACCCGAACGATTTCGCATCCTGCAGCCTCCAACCGATGGATTTGCGCCACCGTTGCGTCTATGTCTTCCGTCTTGGTGGTCGTCATGGACTGGATGGAGACGGGCGCACCGCCTCCAATTTGCACGCGCCCCACTCTGACAGGGCGCGTTTGCTCGCGGGTATAAAACTTGCCATCACCGCAAAACAGCGGTGTCCATTTCGCCATCGTTTTACGCCTCCTCGCGGATGGTCATTCAAACAGCGCCGACACGGGCAAGCGAAAGCCGGGGATGACATCCTCCCCATCCAACGCTTCCGCCTCCGTCAACCGCAAAGGCTCCCGCCCCTTCCGATACACCCAAACCTCCCGCCGCTCAGGGTCAACAACCCAAACCAAAATCACGCCCCATTCCAAATACTCCTGCACTTTCGCTGCGTAGTCTTCCACCTTCTCATCAGGCGCTAAGATTTCCACCGCCAAATCAGGCGGGAAAGTGCCGAACTTTTTTGGCGAGCGACCTTCGGGGAGTTTCTCCGTCCGCACAAAGGAGACATCGGGAGAGCGGACATCACCGTTGGGTAACCGAAAACCCGCCTGTGACATGTAAACCCGTCCTAACCCGTGTTGTCGCACATAGGCGCGCAGGAACTCAACAAGGGCAGCCCCTACATCTTCCTGCTCCAACCCTGCTGGTGGCATCACCCTCAACTCCCCGTTGACGACTTCCACTTTGCCTTCGCATGGAAGATGGAGCAACTCATCGTCTGTCCAGACCTTCTTGACAACCGTCATGATTGGCGCCTCCTTAAGGGGCGACTTGAACAGTCATCAGCGCCCCCAAGCATTTTGGCACTCCCGAAAAGAAAAGGCGGTGCTTTCGGTGAAGCGTTCCAAACCATGCAAACCCCTTTTTCGCTATGTCCGCACTTTGCTCCTCTTTTTACCAGCAGGCAAGTTCTGCGCGGTTAGGCACATGATCTCAGAAAACCTCTCCATGCCGCCGGCTTTAGCCAGTCGGTTGACGACGCCCTTCATGAGCGTCTGTTTCAGTAGGTGGAAGGACAACGCCTGCGAGGATTGAAACCGCAAAGGTTTGGAAAGGTCAAGGCTCCTTGCGACCACTGCATAAGTTTGGTCACTCAAACAGCATGGACACGGGCAAGCGAAAGCCGGGGATGACATCCTCCCCATCCAACGCTTCCGCCTCCGTCAACCGCAAAGGCTCCCGCCCCTTCCGATACACCCAAACCTCCCGCCGCTCAGGGTCAACAACCCAAACCAAAATCACGCCCCATTCCAAATACTCCTGCACTTTCGCTGCGTAGTCTTCCACCTTCTCATCAGGCGCTAAGATTTCCACCGCCAAATCAGGCGGGAAAGTGCCGAACTTTTTTGGCGAGCGACCTTCGGGGAGTTTCTCCGTCCGCACAAAGGAGACATCGGGAGAGCGGACATCACCGTTGGGTAACCGAAAACCCGCCTGTGACATGTAAACCCGTCCTAACCCGTGTTGTCGCACATAGGCGCGCAGGAACTCAACAAGGGCAGCCCCTACATCTTCCTGCTCCAACCCTGCTGGTGGCATCACCCTCAACTCCCCGTTGACGACTTCCACTTTGCCTTCGCATGGAAGATGGAGCAACTCATCGTCTGTCCAGACCTTCTTGACAACCGTCATGATTGGTGCCTCCTTAAAGGCGGTCGGAACCGTTCACCGACAAGGATTATGGCGCTGCCCGAAACGGGATGCTTCAAAAAGCGCTTTTAGCAATTTTCGCGCGCCTTCGCTTCCATCGCCCCAGCCAATTTGCGTTAAAGTTTGAGCGACAGAGACGGATGATGGTGCGAGGTGATGGACGATGAGGAGTTGGTGGCTGGTCGGCGCTTTTGCCGTTCTCGTCGGCATCCTATGGCAAGGAGGGTGGGCGCAGATGGATGCAACGCTTTTAGCGGAGCGAGCGAAAGTGCGTTGGTCGCAGGTCCCCAAAAAGGTGCTGGCGTTCTACTATGCTTGGTATGGCAATCCCAAAGTCAGCGGACGATGGGTGCATTGGCATGAGGTGGACGAAGCCAACAAGCGCATCGGCAGCAGCACTCACTACCCGCGACTCGGTCCCTACGATAGCCACGACCCGCAAGTGGTCACGCAACATTGTCAATGGGCGAAAGAAGCGGGCATTGACGGCTTCATCGTCAGTTGGTGGCAGCCCAACGATTTCCATGACCGCGCCATGCCACTGATTTTGGACACAGCGCAAAAGTTCGGTTTGGAAGTGACCGCCTACTTTGAAATCGTGCCCAACAACGACCGAGAGAAAGCCCTCAGCGATGTCCTCTACTTGCTCAACCGCTATGGCAAGCATCCTGCATGGCTGAAGGTCAATGGCAAGCCTGTGCTGTTCGTTTACGGTCGCGCTGTTGGGCAAATTGGTTTGGACGGTTGGCTTTGGGTGATCACGGAAGCGAACCGCCGTTACGAAGGCGGTGCGGTTTTCATCGGCGACCAAATTTCAGCACGAGCAGCCCGCATCTTTGACGGCATCCACACCTACAACATCACGGGAGAAACAGCGAGAAAGTCGGTAAGCGAAATTAAAGCATGGGCGGAGCGAACTTTCCCCCAATGGGTCGCGACCGCTGGCGAAGGGCGCATTGCGTGTTTGACGATTATTCCCGGCTACGACGACAGCAAGTTGCCTGACCGCAAGCCACCGCGCCCCATCACGGAGCGCCACAACGGTGAGACTTATCGGGTGCTGTGGGAAGCCGCCATTGCTGCCAATCCCGATTGGGTGCTTATCACCAGTTGGAACGAGTGGCATGAAGGGAGCGAGATTGAGCCATCAGTGGAGCACGGAGACCGAGAGTTGAAAACGACAGCACTCCTTGCCCCCAAGTTCAAACGCTTGCCTGCGCGCCAACCGACGCTGCGCTCTCCTCTCGTGCCCGAAGCGGAGCGGGAGCGTTTGCGGTCAACATTGCAGCGAGTGCCCATCGCGTTGCTACCGGGAGCGGAATCAGAAGGAGCGTGGATGCTGCTGATGGCAGGCGCAAAGGTGACGGGATTAACTTGGGAGCAAGTGGTTGACCCGCAAATTCTCCACCCGCAAAAGTTCCCCATCGCTGTTTACGCTGGTGGCGAAGCCTACCAAGCAACAGTGCGGATGCCCAACGATGTGTTGCAAGCCCTACGCCGATATGTGGAAGAGGGCGGCACTTTGTTGGTTTTACCTTCCGAACCCTATCCGTTCCATTACGACCAGTCCAAAGGCGAACGCAAAGCCGTAGCGCACGCCCCCGCTCTCGGTTTGCCCTTGACCATTGCGTGGGAGCGACCGCCGGAAGGGAAGCGGTTGACCTTTGTGGTGAGGGACAAGAAGGCGTTGCCTCACTTGCCCTTGCGATTTTCCTTTCCCGAGCAAGGTGATTTGCGATGGCGCCCGCTTCAAAAGGTCGCAAATGTGACTGCGTTGGTGGAACTGCTGGACGAAAGTGGACAATCGCTGGGCATCGGCGTGGGGCTTGCGACTGTCGGCAAAGGACGCATCCTTTACGCTTGGTTTCGCTTGCTGGATATGCCTATCGGCGAAGCGCTGCTCCATGACCTCTACGCGCTGGCAGTCGCAAACCGATGAGCGCCAACGCGCGCAGTGTGCTATAATTTTGGTGCCAAACGGTGGGCGGTTAGCTCAGTGGGAGAGCGCGTCGTTGACGACGACGAGGTCGCAGGTTCAATTCCTGCACCGCCCACCATTTTTGCTTTCTGTCCCCTCTCATAGCCTCTGCGACGAACTTGCTGCAAAATTAGAGCGATGAAACGCAGACCTTCCGAAAGTGGTGAAAACCCGATGCGCACTTTGCGGTTAGTCATCGCCACAACGGTCAACGCACCAGCAGAGCGGGTGTTCGCAGTGCTGAGCGACCTCTCCCGCTACCCCCGCATGTTTCGCTACATGCATGACTTGCAATTGGTGGAGCAGCGGGACCATACCGCATTGGCGGAGGTCACAGAGGATTTGTTCGGGATGGCGACGGTGAAGGTGCTGACCCGCTTCGTTTTTAACCCGCCCTCTCAGGTGACGATTGAGCAAGTGCGCGGACCTTTCACGAAAGCCGTTGCGTGGTTTGAATTAGAGCCGCAGGGCGAATCGGTCACCCGTGTGGTGCACGGCGCAGAAATCACAGCGGACGGGTTGATGGGACGCATTGGGTTGGTGCTGCTCTCCTCGGGCGCAGCAAAAGCCCGTATGGCGGAAGAACTGAGAGCAGTGAAGCGGGAAGCGGAAAAGGTAGCCGCAAGAGCCTGAGCAAAGGTTTTCGCAAAACAGGGTATAAGTGACGGTTTAGAAGGTCTCCCAACGGAAGGAGGGTTGTGGTCGGGGGCAATGGATGCATTGACGCAGTGGACAGAAAGCCAACTTTGTCCCAACCCCAGTTGTGGTCAATCCAACCCGCGCTCCGTTTCCGTGTGCCCTTCCTGCGGGACAGAGCAGCGACAACTTTTGGGACGCCACACGGTGCTGCGAGGGCGTTACCGTATTGAAGCCGTGCGCGGGTGCGGTGGGTTCGGCACCGTTTACCAAGCCACTGATTTGCTCACAGGAAAATGGGTTGCGATAAAAGAAAACCGCCACCACCGAACCTTTCACCGCTTCGTTCAGGAAGCCCATCTGCTATTGACCCTTCAGCATCCGCACCTCCCCGAAGTGCACGAAGCCTTTGTGGACGACACCACAGGGCGGGCATATCTGGTCATGGGTTATGTGCTGGGCGAAACTTTGGAACAACGGGTTCGGCAGCGTGGGCGGTTATCGTGGTCAGAAGCAAAAGCCGTCTTTGAGCCTCTTGTGGATGCGGTGGCTTACTTGCACGAGCGAGGCATCGTTCACCGCGACATCAAGCCTGCCAACATTATCCTCGTGCCTTCCGCATCCCCACGCCCACCAAGCCTTTCACCATCCGCCATTAAGCGACTCGCCTCCTCTTCCGCTTTCCGCCAAGGGCGGCAATGGGTGCAGCAAATTTTGCACGGGGACCTAAAAGGGAGACGAAGGGTGAAGGCGTGGTGCTTCCCCGACCGATTGGGCGGAGTGTGGCTGGAGGAGAATTACAACCTTCACGCGTGGGTTAAGATAGCGAAGAACGGGGTGAGCGAGTGGCGGTGCGGATGCGGTTCGCAGGAACAAAGCCAACACCTTTGCCCCCATCTGGTCGCTCTTTTGCTGCTGTATCGGGAGCATCCCCAATTTTTCAACAGCGGCAACGAATCCCCTGCGTCGCCAGTGGCGTTGGTGGATTTCGGGATTGCCAAAGTGTTGGAACCCGCCGACCCTAAGCGCCCACACTCCAGCACTCTTATCGCGTGGACGGACGGATTTTCACCACCAGAGCAGTATCAAAGCGGTGCAGCGGTGGACGAACGCGCCGACCAGTATGCATTGGCAGCAACCTTGCTTTTCGCCCTTACAGGTCAAGTGCCTCCCGACGCTTTGACCCGCGCCGATTGGGCACGGCAAGGGAAAACCGATTTGCCGTTAGAAGCCTTTGACTTGCCCCTATCGCTGCGGCGAGCAATGGAGAGGGCATTACACCTTGACCCACAGCAACGGTTCCCCTCCGTCCGCGCCTTTTGGCGAGCAGCGAACGAAGAAGGGGAAGCAACTTCATCTTCCATTGCTCTGCGAGAAGAGCCGCTCTTGCGACGCATCGTTCGCATCCTGAACGCTCTCTCCCCACGCGCCGAAACTTTTACTTTGAAAGGGCACGCAGACACCGTTTCCTGCCTTGCTTTTTCGCCTGACGGACGATGGCTCGCTTCGGGAAGTTTTGACCGCACGGTGCGGGTGTGGCAGTATGGGGACGGGAAACAAGCAACGGTGCTGAAAGGACATGAGGATTCTGTGTTGGCACTGGCTTTTTCTGCCAATGGACAATGGTTGGTGTCTGCCAGCAGCGACAAGACAGTGCGGCTGTGGCGATGGCAGGAAGGCAATAGCGTTATCGTGCTGCATGGGCATCAAGAGGCTGTCTTGAGCCTTGCCGCTTCCCCTGATGGGCAATTTTTCGCAACGGGAAGTGCGGACGGTTGCGTCCGCCTATTTCGCTGGACAAATGGGCAGATGGTTTGGCGCTCAAAACCGATGAAAGCCTTTGTCAATGCCCTCGCTTTTTCGCCTGACGGGCGTTGGTTGGCGTTCGGGTGCGCCGACGGCACCATTGGGTTGCTTTCCACCGATGATGGTCAAGAACACCGCAGGCTTGCTGAAACGGGATTTGCCGTGACCTGCTTGACATTTTCGCCCGATGGATTTTGGTTGGCGGTCGCAGGGGAAGGATTTGGGGTGCAGATGTGGCAAATGCCCGAAGGCATCCTCGTCCGTTCCCTTCACGCCAAAGGTTCTAAGGAGCGAACTTGGGTGAACACGGTAGCATTTTCGCCCGACAGCCGATGGTTGGCAACTGGTGGGATGGACGAGTTGGTTCGCCTCTGGCGCGCCGCTGATGGGAAATTGGTCCGCACCTTGAAGGGGCACAAAGGGTGGATCACCGCCCTCGCTTTCTCCCCTGACGGGCAGTGGTTGGCATCAGGGGGCAGCGACAAAACAGTGCGGCTGTGGCGATGGCGTTAGGACGCCAAACTTCCTTGCTCTTCCAACACAACAGTCAAGATGCGGGCGAGGCTCATCAGTTCCTCCAGCGTCACCCATTCTTCGTCGGAATGGGCAACACCCAGTTGCCCTGCTCCGAAGACAACGGCGGGCACCCCTCGCTCCAAAAAGTTGACCGCGTCGGTCCAACTCCAATAGCCAATAGCCAACGGCGTTTCGCCCACAACAGATGCAGCAGCACGCTTGACGATTTGCACGATGCGTGCGTCTTCGGGAAGTGTGACGGGTTCGGCAACATCGTCAAGGTGCACCTCCGCTTTGAAGCGGGCACCCATCTCCATCACGAGTTGGGCAACGGCTTGAGCGGAGTAGCCAGGCAGCACACGGATGTCAAAGTTCAGCACGGCTTTGTTGGGCACTACCATGGCTTCGCTGCCCGCTTCCAACTTGCCGATGGTCACGAACGGAGCGCGTTCAAAAAGGGGATGTCGCTGGTCAGCGATGCGAGGGTGAGTTTTGAGGGCGTCGGCGAACGCAATGGCTTTCTCCAACGCGCTCTCGCCCCAATGGGGCACCGAACCGTGCGCCGCTTTGCCAAAAAAGAGGGCTGTCCCTTCCACTGCTCCTGCGTGAGCAATCACAGGCTTTAACCCTGTTGGCTCCAATACCAGCACCGCATCGGCGTTCAGTTGAAGGCTACGAGAACCCGTGCCTCCGCGCTCTTCGTCGCACACGAAGGCTAATTGGCACGGCGCATCCGTGTGAGCAATTGCCCACAGCAACGCCGCAATTTGTCCCTTGACATCCACCACGCCACGACCAATTAAGCGAGAGCCCTCCTCTCGCAGAGTGTAAGGTTGGGGATGGGAATAGGCAGGGAAAGTGTCAAGGTGGGCGGAAATGAGCAAACGACTTTCGCCCCGTTGCGCCAACAAGTTGTAATATTCGCCCGGCGGCGTCAACGGGTGCCGTTCCGTCACTTCTTGCACTTGCACATTGAAACCATGTTCTTGCAAGTAGTCCGTGAGGAACGGGAAAAGGGCTTGCTCGTTACCCGTTGGCGTAGGCGTCTCCACCAAAATGCGCGTCAACTCTCGCAAGTGTTGCCCTTCCGTCATGGGTTCACCCCTTTCACGAATGGGGCGTGGGACAGGGGACGCGGGACAAAAGAAAACGATTTCAACAACCGTGGGGGACAAGCCCCAGCGCTACCGTCATGGCGAGAAAGGTGCTCAGGCTTGCGCTGCAGCACTCTGTTTTGCCGCCAGCGCCTCCTTCGCTTTGGCAGCCAATGTGGCAAAGGCTTCAGGGTCGTTGACGGCTAACTCCGCCAGCATCTTGCGGTTCAACTGCACGCCTGCCAGTTTGAGCCCATGAATGAACTCGTTATAGCGGAGCCCGTTAAGTCGGGCAGCAGCGTTGATGCGGACAATCCACCACCGACGCATGTCCCGCTTCCGTTGGCGGCGGTCCCGATAAGCGAAGTTCAAAGCGCGGATAACCGCCTCCTTCGCTCGGCGGAAAACGACGCTCTTCAAACCCCAATAACCTTCCGCCATCTTCAGCCATTTTTTGTGCCGTCGACGCGTAACTGTGCCTGCTTTTACTCGCATGAGGATTCACCTCGGCTTCGGTCAGGCTTTGGACTTGGGGTTGCTCTTACACTTCACCGGGCAGCAGTCCTTTTATAGCGCGCTTGTAACTGGGATGGAGTTCCACCATCCGCTGCAAATCCCTCTTGCGACGCTTGCTCTTCTTGAGCATGTAGTGTTGCCCGCCCACGCGCTGATGGAGCACTTTGCCGCTGCCCGTGATTTTGAACCGCTTGGCAGCAGTGCGCTTCGTCTTTGCCTTCTTCGCCATTGTTTTTGTCCCTCCGTCTTCACCTTCCATCGTCCAAAAGGTTGCTATGGAACCTGCGCTGTCGGCATCACTGGAGGGTTTGTCTCCCGACACACCGAAAAATTCGGCACATCAGGAGATGTGCCCTCCAGAACACAACCGACGCACCACGAAACTCAGCGCATCTGGAGATGCACCCTCCAGTGAACCGAGAAACGAAACGGCGTGAAGGTTTATTCTCGGTGACAGCGGACGAAAAATATAACACACCCGTCAGAGCGATGTTAAGTCCCGCGAAGGAAGCAAAGCCCTGAGGTGACCCCAAAACCTCACTCCTCGTCGCAAGTAACGGCTAAAGCGTCTCTCAGGCTCAACCTGCCCTCATAAAGCGCTCGTCCAATAATGCAGCCGACAACGCCCAACGGTTGCAGCGTTTTGAGTTGACGAACGTGTTCCGCTTGGCTCACGCCACCCGAAGCAATCACTTTCGCTTTAACCGTCTCGGCAAACCGAGCGATGGCATCCATGTTGGGTGCCACCAGCATCCCGTCCCGCAGGATGTCGGTGTAGATGAACCACTGAACGCCGGCTTCTCGCAAGCGCAACCCCACTTCAGTGGGCGTGAGGGCTTCCGTTTCCGTCCAACCGTGAACCGCCACCCGCCCTTCCCGCACATCTATGGCAACGGCGATTCGGTCAGCACCGAAATGCTTGACGGCTTCATGCGCCAGAAGGGGTGTGCGGATAGCGCTGGTGCCTAAGACAACGCGTTGGACGCCGAGAGCAAGCAACCGCTCTAAAACTGGCAAGGATCGCACCCCACCGCCGAACTGAAGTGCGCATCGCACCTTTTTGCGGATGGCTCTTAACGCTCCCCAGTTGCAGGGCTCACCCTCTCTCGCACCGTTCAAGTCCACCACATGCAACCATTTGGCGCCATCGCGCTCAAATCGCTCGGCAACTTGCTCAGGCGCATCGCTGTAAACGGTGACCGCATCGTAGCGACCCTGCGTCAAGCGAACAACTTTCCCGTCCAGCAAGTCAATAGCAGGCAAAACGGTGAACACGGTTCCTGCCTCCTATTCGGTTGGTGAACGCTTTGGCTCTCTCGTTAGTCGGAATTGTGCCCTTTCCCCTCGGCTTGTGCAAGCGCTTCAAGAAGCCCGTAAGCAAAGGCTGCAAGGGCGGTGTATTGATTTCCATCAAAATTTTTCGTGGGCAGTTTGATGGCTTTTTGGTGGCAAAATCGGCGATTTGGCGACCAACAGGCATTTTTCGTCCCATCCCCCTATTGACGCCGCTTCCTTGCACTACGATGGCGAACGAACCTACGGCACTCTCACTGAGAAGTTGAAACAACGAAACCGTCGTTAGAGAGGGAAACGAAATGGTGCGGAAACTCTATCGTGACCACTGGCTTATAGGCGCACGAAAAGACACCCTGCCCCGCCGAGATTGGCTCCGCCTCCTCTCTTCCTCCCTCGCTGCCTCCCTCCTCGCTTCCAAAGCGAAAGGACAAGTCGCCATCAACGCTGTTAACCAGCCCACAGAATTTGAATCTGGCGCCCC